>Ga0206682_10000412_pt1 | contig 46709 bp, 35 predicted proteins | sample M240m12015metaG_FD_155444 | JGI IMG/M metagenome (GOLD analysis project Ga0206682, IMG submission 155444) | Ammonia-oxidizing marine archaeal communities from Monterey Bay, California, United States - M2 40m 12015 | ecosystem: Environmental > Aquatic > Marine > Intertidal zone | place: USA... | reverse complement strand
CCAAAGTAGGTCATGAATTTGGAGCTACTACAGGAAGACCTAGACGATGTGGTTGGTTAGATTTAATAGCGCTAAAATACGCAGTAGATGTGAACGGTGTTACACAACTAATGATGATGAAAGGAGATGTTTTATCTGGATTTGAAACCCTAAAAGTGTGTACCTCATACAACTATAAAGGAGAAGAAATTAGTCATTTACCTTACAATATAGAGCCACATAATGTTTCTGTAAATTATACCGAATTTAAAGGTTGGAAAGACGACTTGACAAAAATGACTTCTGAAGATCAATTGCCTAAAAACTTACTAGACTACATCGCTTTCATAGAGAGAGAAACGGGTGTACCTGTATCAATAGTTTCAGTGGGTCCTGACAGGAAACAAACAATTACAAGATAATATTTAATCAAACAATCCTAAAAAGCATCTTTTTAATCAAAAAAGATGCTTTTTTATTGAAAAAAGAAAATTTTAATATCACCATCATCAAAAATAGTTGGTTTTAAAGTTAAATTTCACTTTTCTTTAATGACAAGCTATATTGTTTTCATTATTTTTACATTAATTTATTCATTTTGAAAAGAGTATTTATATTAATCTTACTATTCACATCTTCAATTATTTTATCACAGACAAAAAAAATAAGATACGAAGCTGAGATTCAAGAAGTCAATGAAACAAAATTCCCTGGTGCCACTATGTTGCTTGGAAATGTAAAAATGACGCATGATGGAATTGTTCTTAGAAGTAAGCAAGCATTATTTTACAAAGAAAGAAATTTCTTTAGAGCCATTGGAAAGGTGTATATAAATCAAGGGGATACCATCACACAAACAAGTAATTATGCAGATTATGATGCCAACACTAAACAGGCATTATCCTGGGGAAATGTAGTTTTGAAAGATCCAACAATGACCTTAACCTCAGATACATTACATTTTGATAGACTCAATCAAAAATTATATTACAAGAGTTATGCAATCATAAAAGATCAAACAAATACCCTAAAAAGTAAAAACGGAAACTATTATTTAGAAAACAAAAAATTTACCGCAACTACCAGAGTTACTGTTGTCAATCCTGAACACCATTTAGAATCAAATCATTTAGATTACTATACAAACTCAGGCCTCACATATCTATATGGACCTTCAACAGTGACCAATGTTCAAAATAAGAATAGAATTTACTGTGAAAAAGGTTTTTACAACACAAAAACAGACATTTCTCACTTTACAAAAAGTGCTAAACTATATTTAAAGGAGAGAACTATCGAGGGCGACAGCTTGTATTATGACAAGAAAAAAGGATATGCTTCTGCTACCAACAATATAAAAGTCATCGATACGATTCAAAATTTCATTACGAAAGGAAACTATGCAGAAATATTTGAATTAAAAGATTCTCTTTTTATAATTAAAAAAGCTGTTGGTATTTCTGTTGTAGATAAAGATTCTACATTTATTCACGGAGATACAATTTTGGTAACAGGGAAACCTAAAAAAAGAATTATTAGAACCTATCATAATGTCAAAATATTTAAATCTGATTTACAAGGAAAATGTGATTCTATTCATACAAATCAAGATTCTGGTGTTTCCAAAATGTTTAAAAATCCAATAATTTGGTCTGATCGAAATCAAATCACAGGGGATACAATTCATTTAATTTCAAATACAGAAACAGAAAAATTAGATTCCTTAAAAGTACTAAACAATTCATTCATTATTTCTAAGGACTCCCTATCGGATGACAACTTCAATCAAATAAAAGGGAGAAATATGTTTGGTAAATTTAAAGCAAATAAACTTCGTTTCCTTCTTGTCAAAGGAAACGCAGAATCTGTTTATTTCAATCGAAATGAAAAAACAAATGAATTAGAAACGATTACAAAAGAAATCTCGAGTAATATTGAATTTACGTTGACAAAAGGACAAGTTGAAACCATTAAATATTTAAAAACCTCAGATGGTATGACCTACCCTCCCTCTCAATTACCAAAAGATGTAAGAAAATTAAAAGGATTTATTTGGCGTGAAGAGGAACAACCAAAAAAAATGGAAGACATATTTCTTAAAAAGGATGCAATAGATATCGTTGAACCAATTCTCAATGTAAAATCTACCAAGTCAGATTTCCTCTTCAAAAAATAATATGAATTGAAAAAAGATTTTTTTAAATACCAAGCCCAAACTTCACCTCATCCATTAGCAATAGAAATATCTAAAGCAACTGGAAGTTATATCTATGATACTTCTGGTAAGAGATATTTAGATTTTGTTGCTGGTGTTTCTGCCAATAGCTTAGGACACAATCACCCTAAAATAACAGCAGCTATAAAACATCAATTAGATGCTTATTCTCACGTCATGGTTTATGGAGAATTTATTCAAAAACCTCAAGTAGAACTATGTAAATTAATAGTAGAAAACTCCCCCGAGAATTTGAATTCTGTATACATCACTAATTCGGGTACAGAAGCTACGGAAGGAGCTTTAAAACTTGCTAAGAGAGTTACAAAAAGATCAGAAATAATTGCTGCAAAAAACTCCTATCATGGAAATACCATGGGATCTATGAGTGTTTCTGGAGTTGAAAAACAAAATGCAGCTTTTAGACCCCTTGTACCCGGAACCAAATTTATTGAATTTAATAATGAAATTGAACTCGTTAAAATAACAACCAAAACCGCTGCTGTAATTTTAGAAACAATTCAAGGTGGAGCTGGTTTTATTTCACCAATTAATTCTTTTTTATCCAAAGTGAAGCAACGGTGTGAAGAAGTTGGTGCCCTGTTAATATTAGATGAAATTCAAACAGGAATTGGTAGAACAGGAACTTTTTGGGGATTTGAAAATTTCAACGTTATCCCAGATATTGTAATAACTGGTAAAGGATTGGGAGGAGGAATGCCTATCGGAGCTTTTATTTCTTCATACAAACATATGAACCTATTAAAAGAAAATCCTAAGTTGGGACATATTTCTACATTTGCTGGTCACCCTGTAATATCTGCTGGAGGTATTGCCACCATCAACGAGATCATTCATAATAATCTAATGAGAGAATCCCTAAGAAAAGAAAAACTTATCAGAAAAAAATTAAACCATCCTTTAATTACTGAAATTAGAGGAAAAGGATTAATGCTTGCTGCCATCCTAGAAACCCCTGAATTGACTGCAAAAGTGGTTCATAGATGCCTGAAAAATGGACTTATTTTATTCTTTTTATTATTTGAACCAAGAGCTTTGAGAATTTCTCCTCCTCTGACAATTTCTGACAATGAAATTGAAATTGGTTGTGAGATAATTTTAAAGTCTTTAAATGAAGTTTAGGTTTTTAAATTTAGGAATTTTTCAATTTTAAAAGAAGGTTTGGATCTGGACAATTTTTTTTAAACAATTCAATATTTTTTTCTGAACAAACACCCGGATAATCTCCCATATAATCAGCTAAGTCTCTAATAATTTGAAAATGGAGATGTGGTGCATAATCTCCATTAACTTTTGAATCTCCTAAATACCCAATAGTATCACCTTGTGAAAATTTAGTTCCTATGATCAATTTATTTATAGAGGAAATCGACAAATGACCATATAATGTATAAAATTCTTGATGATCAATTTGGTGTTTCAAGATAATGGTTGGTCCATAATCTCCATAGTTGTTATTGTTTTTAAAACTGTGAACGACTCCATCCATTACAGCTAATACCTTTGTGTTTTCATCACACCATAAATCAATTCCTAAATGAATATTTCTTTGATTATTGTTCTCTAAATCTTTAAAATATTTACTTCTATCATAGAGGTTTCTTTTTTCAAGATAACCGCCAAACGCAACATCAGAAACTCTTTGTTTTAGATATGATGTAATATATTTCATCCATTCCTTAGAAGACGAAACATCAAAATTTAAGAGGTCTTTATTGTTCTCTGTTAAATCTATTTTAATAAACCTATCTATTGTAATGGCAGTATCTATGACCCGAAGAGGTTCTTTGGATTGTGTGTGTAAAAACTGATCGAATGTTTGTGAGGTCATAATTTATTATAATATTATCAAAAAGCCTGAGTTATGAAACCCAGGCTTTTATAAAGTTATGAAAAAATTCTTTTATTATCTAACTAATTCCTTTTGAGATGGCTTAAATTTAGTCAATACGATACCATCTACAGCCGCTTCATATTCTTTCATAGTTGGTGTTCTACCTAAAATTGAAGACAATACAACAACTGGTGTAGAAGATAATAAAGATTCTCCTTTTTTCTCATTAGAATCTTTTACTACTCTTCCTTGAAAAAGACGCGTAGAAGTTGCCATTACAGTATCTCCTGGTGAAGCTTTCTCTTGGTTCCCCATACATAAGTTACATCCAGGACGTTCCAAGTACAACATATTTTCATATTTAGTACGTGCCAATCCCTTTGGAGCAGAATCATCAAACTCAAAACCTGAATACTTCACCAAAACATCCCAGTCTCCCTCCTCTTTTAGTTCATCAACGATGTTATACGTTGGAGGAGCAACTACTAACGGTGATTGAAATTCAACTTTACCTTGTTGAACTTCGACATTCTTTAACATTTGAGCTAAAATTTTCATATCACCTTTGTGAACCATACAAGAACCAACAAATCCTAAGTCAACTTTTTTAGAACCTTCGTAAAAAGATAATGGTCTAATGGTATCATGTGTATAACGTTTTGAAACATCTTCATTATTAACATCTGGATCTGCAATCATCGGTTCAGCAATCTCGTCTAAGTCAATAACAACCTCAGCAAAATACTTGGCATTTGCATCAGGAGTCAAAGCAGGTTTTTCACCTGAACGAATCTCAGCAATTCTTTTATTAGCAATATCAATCAAGCCTTTTAAAACTTGCTTGTCATTATCCATTCCTTTCTCAATCATTATCTGAATTCTACCTTTGGCAATTTCTAAAGACTCAATTAAAGTTTCATCTTCAGAAATACAAATAGATGCTTTCGCTTTCATTTCTGCAGTCCAATCTGTAAATGTAAATGCTTGATCGGCAGTAAGTGTTCCTATATGAACCTCAATGATTCTACCTTGAAAAACATTATCTCCACCAAACTGAGAAAGCATTTGCGATTGTGTCGCATGGACTACATCACGAAAATCCATAAAACTCCTCATATTTCCTTTAAAAGTAACTTTAACAGATTGAGGAATAGGCATGGATGCTTCACCAGTAGCAAGTGCCAAAGCAACAGTCCCTGAATCTGCACCAAAAGCAACTCCTTTGGACATTCTTGTATGTGAATCTCCACCGATAATTATTGCCCAATCATCAATTGTAATGTCATTAAGAACCTTATGAATAACATCGGTCATTGCGTGATATTTTCCTTTAGGATCACGCGCAGTAATTAAACCAAAATCATTCATAAACTTCATAAGTTTAGGAATATTTGCCTTAGACTTGTCATCCCAAACTGAAGCAGTATGACAGCCAGATTGATAGGCTCCATCAACAATTGGAGAAATCACTGTAGCTGCCATCATCTCTAATTCTTGTGATGTCATCAAACCTGTCGTATCTTGAGAACCTATGATATTTACTTGAACACGAACATCGGAACCGGAGTGTAATACTACGCCAGGAGTAGTTCCAACAGCGTTTTTATTGAATATTTTTTCTACTGCAGTAAGTCCCTGTCCCTCAATAGAAATTTCTTTTGAAGGGGCATATACAGGAAGAACATCAATTCCTAATGTTGTTGAAGCGAATGTTTGAAGTTTTTTACCAAAAACAATCGCATAGGAACCTCCAGCTTTAATAAATTCGGCTTTTTGAGGTGTCAAGGATTCAGAAATATCTATCAACTCTTGATCACCTTTATACAATTTCTTTTCTTTAGTATTAACTGTTAAAATCGTACCAGTAGCAACAGAGTATGCTTGTTTCAAAATAGGTTCTCCCTCTTCATCTCTTATAGTCTTTCCTGATGCATCTTTCTGTTTGACCCAGTTTTTAAGATCGATACCAATACCTCCTGTAACCCCAACGGTAGTTAAAAAAATAGGTGATATTCCGTTTGTACCTGCAATGATTGGCGCGATATTAATAAATGGAACATAAGGACTCGATTTTACTCCTGTCCATAATGCTACATTGTTTACTCCTGACATTCTTGAGGATCCAACACCCATTGTACCTTTCTCCGCAATTAACATTACTCTCTTATCTGGATGTTCCTTTTGTAAAGCTAGTAATTCATTTTGTTTCTCTTTATTGTGTTCAAACAAACATTGACCATGCAGCTCTCTATCTGATCTTGAATGTGCATCGCCACCGGGAGAAAGTAAATCTGTAGATATATCTCCAACACCTGCAACAAAGGTAACTACCTTAATTTCTTCTTCTATCTCAGGAAGTTTGGTAAAAAACTCAGCGTTGGCATAACTTTCTAGTATCTCTTTAGCAATTGCACTTCCACCTCTAAAGGCTTTTTCTATTCTAGTGGTATCTGCTTCATAAAGAAAAACCTGAGTCTTTAAAATTTCTGCAGCTTGTTTAGCAATGGAAACATCGGTACCCAAAGCTAGATCTAATAACACTTCTACAGAAGGTCCCCCTTTCATATGTGATAATTGTTCAAAAGCAAAAGAAGATGATATTTCTTTAACGATGGATTCGCCTATTATAATTTCCTTTAAAAATTTAGCTTTTACAACAGCAGCACTCGTCGTACCAGGCAATACATTGTAAATAAAAAAATCAAGAGAATCTTTCCTATATATATGATCTACATCTTTAATTTGCGAAATAATTTCACTTAATAATTCTGCACCATCAATTGGCTGGGGATGAAGTCCCTGAAGTTTTCGTTGCGCTATTTGTTCGAGGTAGTTTTTATAAATGCTCATTAAATAAATCTTTAAATACAATAAGTCTAATTGATGCTAAATATCAAAGACCACACTGTATATTTTTGTTTAAAATTAGTAAGACAAAATTACATTTTTTATATCAATTTTAAAAGATAAAAAAACATAGATCTCTTTTGCGAATAGGAAGGAAAAAATGATTAAAAAAATTAGAGAAAATGCAGACTAATAAGCCGAATTCTGTTCCTTAAAAAAGGCTCTTATCATTTATCTCGTTCTAAAATTACTTTTAGAATCTATCTGTCTACCCTTTAGAATCGAGCGAGTAGCTCTCAAGTTCTAATATACATGACATTGCACCTCATAGAGTTTACCTGGTTTCACTACAGCCTAACTGTACTTGCTTTCTGTTGCACTTGTCCTCAATTTACATTGGACGGATGTTATCCGCTATGATTACTCTTTGGTGTCCGGACTTTCCTTCACACAATGTGTGACGATAAGATAAGTCTGCCTTTTCTCTAATTTTTTCAAATATAACTTTTTTCAGGATCATAAAAAGAAACCCACTCAAAGTTTTGAGTGGGAAAAATTGCTATGAAAAAGAAAAAGTGTTGTTAACTTCTTAACAACAGCATAAATATAAAACAATTATTATTACAATATCTATAATTTTATAATTTATTTTTAATTTATGTACATAAGTTTAGGAAAACATATCTTTAACTTTTTCAAAAAATGATTTATCCGATTTGTTTGGATTTGGTATAAAGTTTTCATCATCGGCCATTTTTTCGAAAAACTTTCTTTGTTCTTTGGTCAATTCTTTTGGTGTCCAAACATTAATATGTATTAAAAAGTCTCCTGTCCCATAACTTTCTATACTCGGCAAACCTTTTCCTTTTAATCTTAATATTTTTCCAGATTGTGTACCTGCATCAATTTTTATTTTAACTTTTCCTGTAACCGTTTCTACTTCTTTGCTTGAGCCTAAGACTGCTTCAGAAAAATTAATGTATAAATCAAAATGTATATTGGTACCCTCTCTTTTTAAACTTTCATGGTGTATTTCTTCAATTAAAACCAATAAATCTCCAGAAATTGATTTTTTACCCGGTGCGTCATTACCTTTCCCACCCACTTTGAGTTGAACTCCTTCAGTAACTCCTGCAGGTATATTAATAGAAACTGTTTCTTCCGTTACTATTAGTCCTTGAGCATCCGTACCATTTGGTTTGTTTTGAATTATTTCTCCAGAGCCCATACAAGTAGAACACGTTGTAGCAGTTTGCATTCTTCCCAAAATGGTATTGGTAATTCTCATTTGCTGTCCAGAACCATTACAAGTAGAACATGTTTTATAGGTAACTCCTTCAGCTTGAACTTTTCTTCGAACTTTTACTTTCTTTTCTACTCCTTTGGCTATTTCTTCTAAAGTAAGTTTTACGCGAATACGCAAATTACTTCCTTTTACACGAGCTTGACGTTGGCCTCCGCCACCGCCAAAACCACCAAAACCACCGCCTCCAAAAATATCTCCAAATTGACTGAATATGTCATCCATATTCATTCCACCACCAAAGCCACCACCTCCTTGAGGTCCTTCAAAAGCTTGATGCCCGTATTGGTCATATCTGGCTCTTTTGTTCTCATCACTTAAAATTTCATAGGCCTCCGCTGCTTTTTTAAAGTTTTCTTCTGCAGTTGTATCACCTGGATTTTTATCTGGGTGATATTTAATGGCCATTTTTCTGTAGCCCTTTTTTATTTCTGCTTGTGAAGCCGATTTAGAAATGTTTAATACTTCGTAAAAATCTTGTTTTGCCATGTTATTTTGATCTCAGTTATCAGTTTTTACAACTACTGTAAGTTTTATTTACTGTCCTATTACCACTTTTGGATACCGTATAATTTTGTCACCAAGCTTGTATCCTTTTTCTATGCAATCAATTACTTTTCCTTTCAAGTCTTCACTAGGAGCTGGAATTTGTGTAATTGCTTCATGAACTTCTGCATCAAAGGTATCTCCGGGATTGGTTTCTATTTTTGAAAGCCCTTTTTGTTCCAGAGTGTTGTAAAATTTTTGATAAATTAACACTACTCCTTTTTTTAATTCATCTGCTTCTTTGTCATCATCAATATGTGACAAAGCACGTTCAAAATCATCTACAACTGGCAGTAAAGATGTCATTACTTCCTGTCCTGCAGTCTTAAAAAGTTCTATTCGTTCTTTAGTTGTTCTTTTTTTATAATTTTCAAACTCTGCAAAAAGACGTAAAAACTTATCTTTTTCTACTTTAATTAACTCTTCAGGAGTGGGTTCTTCTTTTACAGTTTCTTCTACAACTTCTTGATTTTCTTGTGTTTGACTCACTTCTTCTACTGAATTAGTCTCTTCTTCTTTTGTATCTTTTTTCTTACTCATTTGTTTATCATCATTGAATTATACAAAAACTATTTTGCAAAAATGTTGCCAACAAAAAAATAGTGTCAAACTGACACTATTTAAAAGTTGATATCTGAGATATACTATTAATTATCGATCCTTTCAATTTTAGCACCAATCGATTTCAATCGTGCTTCAATATTTTCATACCCACGATCAATTTGTTGGATATTATTAATTATACTAGTACCATTTGCAGACAATGCAGCAATTAACAATGAAATACCAGCTCTAATATCCGGTGAACTCATTGTAGTAGGTTTTAAAGAACTTTCAAAATTATGACCAATCACGGTGGCTCTATGTGGATCACATAAAATTACTTTGGCTCCCATGTCAATTAATTTATCAACAAAGAACAAACGACTCTCAAACATCTTTTGATGGATTAAAACAGTTCCTTTTGCCTGAGTTGCAATCACTAAGACAATACTTAATAAATCGGGAGTGAAACCAGGCCAAGGAGCATCTGCTACTGTAAGAACAGAACCGTCAATATAATTTTGAATTTCATAAGATTCTTGTTCTGGAATAAAAATATCATCTCCTCTTTTCTCTAGTTTGATTCCTAGTTTTCTGAAGACATTTGGTATTTGCCCTAAATTTTCCCAACTTACATCCTTTATCGTTAATTCAGATCTGGTCATTACTGCCACACCAATCCAAGATCCAATTTCAATCATGTCTGGTAAAACTCTGTGTTCACATCCAACTAAAGAAGTAACTCCTTCAATAATTAACAGATTTGAACCAACTCCAGAAATTTTAGCACCCATTGCATTCAACATTTTTGATAATTGTTGAATATAGGGTTCACATGCTGCATTGTAAATTTTTGTAGTCCCTGTTGCTAAAACAGCTGCCATCAATATATTTGCAGTTCCTGTAACAGAGGCCTCATCTAATAACATTTCTACCCCCTGCAATTCTTCTGCTTCTACTCCATAAAAAGATTCTTCTTTGTTATATCTAAACCTTGCTCCTAATTTAATGAAGCCTTCAAAATGAGTATCCAACCTTCTGCGTCCAATTTTATCTCCTCCGGGACGGGGAATATATCCTTTCCCAAATCTTGCCAATAAAGGACCCACTATCATTATTGATCCACGTAAAGAACTTCCATCTCTTTTGAAATCTGAGGACTCTAAGTAATCTAAGTTGATATTATCTGCTTGGAAAGCGTAAGAATTACTACTTAATTTTTCAATTTTTACTCCCAACTCGCCAAGGATAAAAATTAACTTATTTACATCAATAATATCAGGAACATTATGCACAATGACTTTCTCTGGAGTTAACAACACTGCACAAAGTATTTGTAAAACTTCATTTTTAGCCCCCTGAGGAGTAATTGTTCCTTTTAATTTATGACCGCCTTCGATTCTAAATGATGCCATAGACTCTTATCTTTTTCTATTTTTATGTTGATTATTATGCTGAGATTTTTTTGATTTATTTTTATTCTGATTCTGACCCTGTGTTCTTGGCTTTCTTAACAAATTCTTACTCTCAGATAACTCTTCTTTTGTATCTCTTATATCTATCTTTCCGTCGGATAAATCATGAAGGTGCTTAAAAATAACTGCATCGTCAACGGTATCTTTATTCCAGTTTAAGTAGCATTTTTTCATATGATTGGCAATTGTAAAAACCAATGCTTCTTTTTTTTCTCCCTCTTCCCATTCTAGCGCAATGTTTATCATTGTTTGAATGTTATTACCATAATAACGATATCTCGATGCCGATTTAGGATAAGCTAATACTTCTGGCTTTTCTTGTAATTCCTCTTTGGAAGGTTTGGGATATGGAGATTCAGCATCTAATTTAAAATCTGCCATAATGTATAACTGATCCCATAGTTTGTGTTTGAAATCTGGTATGTCACGGAGATGAGGTTGCAAATTACCCATCACATCCACAATAGCTTTTGCCATTTTATCTCGTTCCTCTTTGGATGGTAAAGCAACACAATGATCTACTAATTTTTGTATATGTCTCCCATATTCTGGAATGATCATTAATGTTCTCTCTGAATTGTACTCTAAGTCGAATGTCATTTATTTATTTTTGAGAAGTCTCTTTAATATCTAATATCATTTAGAAAACTATTCATTGAGGTCTTGATTACTCTCAACCAGACAAGTTTGTCTTTTTCTAAATATTTGGACTGCAAAATAGCAATTTATTTTTAGTTTTATTCAAGATTTTTAACCAATCACTTTTAATTTTGCAAATTGTAATAATAATTTCTTCTTTCCAACGGTACCAAATTTAATTTCCGCTTTTTTATTGGGGCCTTTTCCCTCCAATGCAAGAACTTCTCCTCTACCAAATCTATTGTGCTCCACAATATTCCCAACAACAATATCCCCATCAAATAAGTTCGTTTTTGAGTCTAAAAAAGCGACCTTTTTTAATTTTTTAGGAAGTACGATTTCCTTCTTACTATTCAAATTTCGCTCCATCTTTTTGCGTTGAATTGGTTTTTGAAACCGAATCCCTTTGGGGGCATCATCAAAAATACTTTTATCAATAAATGAATTGATGGATCTTTCTGCTGTCTTAGGTTTGATATAGTCCAAGTATTGATCATCGATTTCTTCTAAAAAGCGACTTGGTTCTGCGTCCACTAGCTTACCCCATCTGTAACGAGTTTGAGCATAAGACAAATAAGCTACTTTTTCTGCTCGAGTTAGGGCTACATAAAACAATCTTCGTTCTTCTTCTAGCTCACTTCGAGTATTCATACTCATCGCAGAAGGAAATAAATTTTCCTCTAAACCAACTATATAAACATATAAATATTCCAATCCTTTAGATTGATGAATGGTCATTAGAGACACACTGGGTTTTTCATCATTTTTTTTAGCATCAAAATCTGTAGCTAAAGCAACATCCTCTAAAAATGACGTTAAAGAAGCGTCTTCCCCTTCCTCAATTTTGTCTGTAATAAAATCTTTAATCCCATTTAATAATTCTTGAACATTCTCGACTTTACTTATAGCTTCAGGAGTTCCTTCTTTTTCTAAATCTTTGATCAGTTGTGTTTGCTTTACCACAACTTCAGCAATTTCAAAAGCATTTTTTGTCTGGGATTCGATTTGTAAACTCAAAATCATATTCATAAAATTTTGAAGTTTATTTTTAGTGCCAGCATTTATTTTTATATCTATCTTATCAATATATTTAATAATTTCAAAAATTGATTTCTTATAATGATTTGCTGCTATTGTAAGCTTATCAATAGTTGTTGCACCTATTCCTCTTGCTGGATAATTGATAATTCTTTTTAATGCTTCCTCATCATTTGGATTGATTAAAATTCGCAAATAAGACAAGATATCCTTGATTTCTTTTCTTTGATAAAAAGAAATTCCTCCATAGATTGTATAATCAATTCCTTTTTTTCGTAGGGCATCCTCTATAGCTCTGGACTGTGAATTGGTTCTATATAATACACAAAAACTATCTGGATTCAATTGATGATTCATTTGGTTTTCCCAAATAGACTGAGCGACAAAACGTCCTTCCTCTCCGTCGGATATCGTTCGCATTACGTGAATGGAATCTCCAGCATCATTACTTGTCCATACTTCTTTTTCTAACTTGGTTTTATTTTTTGATATTACCGAATTGGCCGCATTAACTATATTTTTTGTAGATCGATAGTTCTGTTCAAGTTTGAAGGTTTTTACATCAGGATAATCTTTTTGAAAACTTAATATGTTCTGAATATTTGCACCTCTAAAACTATAAATACTTTGAGAATCATCACCTACCACACAGATATTTTGAAAACGATCTGCCAAAGCTTTTACAATTAAATATTGAGAATGATTCGTATCCTGATATTCATCAACCATGATATATCTAAATCGATCTTGATATTTTGCAAGAGATTCTGGAAAACGCGTTAATAACTCATTTGTCCTTAATAAAAGATCATCAAAGTCCATAGCTCCTGATTTGAAACATCTATCGACGTATTGCTTATAGATATCTCCTACTTTTGGTCTACTAGCATGCAGATCTGCTTCTTGTAAATCTGAATTATTGAAATAGGCTCTCACTGTTATTAGACTATTTTTGAAAGAAGAGATTCTATTTAAAATTTGTTTGGCTTTGTAGCGTTCTTTGTCAAGACCCATTTCTTTGATGATAGAACTTATCAATCGAACTGAATCTTGAGTATCATAAATTGTAAAATTCGATGGAAAACCTAATTTATCTGCCTCTGATCGTAAGATTCTTGCAAAAACAGAATGGAAAGTACCCATCCAAAGGTTTTTTGCTTCACTGGCTCCCACAACTCCTGCAATTCTTTCCTTCATTTCTCTTGCAGCTTTGTTTGTAAAAGTAAGTGACAAAATATTAAATGCGTCCACACCTAACTGCATTAAATGAGCAATTCTATAGGTTAAAACACGTGTTTTACCAGAACCTGCACCTGCAATAATAATCATGGGACCATCTTTTTGCAAAACAGCTTGCTTTTGCGCTTCGTTTAATGAATCTAAGTAATTATTCAAGAGTAATTATTTGAAGTTTTATAAAGTGTGAATTTAGGGATTCTTTACTTCTAAAAAGATGGGTTATACTTTTTTTATTCACATTTTTTTCACTTTAAAAAAATGACATAATAAAAAAGGCTCCCAGTTGGGAGCCTTAGAATTTACAATCATTATTTTTGCAATCTAAAATTGAAATCTTAAACCAATTTTATAATTTCTACCACGGGTAGAAAAACCTAGAATGTCATCGTAATTTTCATCAAATACATTTGTCACAGCAGCAAAAATAGTTACAGTCTCTTCTAATAATTTATAATTTGTCATAAAATCAAATACCTGGTATTTTGGCAAAATAACATCAGTACCCGCTAATCCAAAGGAGCCATACCTGTCAAAAATTGTTCGATCACCTACATTTCTGTATGAGATACTAAAAAAAGATTTTTCAGATGGAATTACTTCTAAAGTTGCTACAAGTTTATGTTTAGGAATATAGTCATTAAAATCTTCTAAATTCTTTTTATCTACATAGGTGTAAGAGGTAAGTAAAGTTAGATTTTGTAGAGGAGAAATTTTAGAATTTACTTCAAACCCATTTGCATCTGAAGAACCATTTTGATAATTGTAAGTTGAATTATCATAAATAATTGCATCCGTTTCTGTTCTTTTGAAATAAACAGCATCCATCGTAAGCCAATTTTTAAAACTGTACTCAACACCAACTTCTGCGGTTTCATTAGACTCTGGATTTAAATCAATATTTCCAGAAAATCCATCATACAATTGGTACAAACTAGGCGCAATAAAGGCAGTACTGTAGGAAGCCAAAAGTTTGATAGAATTTTGATCGTTTACATCAAAATTATAAGCAGCGTTTCCATCATATACAAACTGATTACCGTATACATTGTGCATATGATATCGTCCTCCAAAATTTAAGCTAAGACCATGTCCTGAAATATAGACAAAACTTGCATACGGATCAATGGTATTAAAATTGGCTATTTCTTTATCTATAGTAGCAAAAGGCGTGATAGAATGATTCGAGTGTTCTTGATAATTCAACCCAGTTATTAGTTGAAATTTTGAAGAAAATTCATATTTGTGAACCAAATCTAGATGCAAACTTCTTCCTTTAAACTGATAGGTATCTAGAGTATTCGAAAATGAATTAAACTGTTGAAAATTTCTTTCTATACTATTTAGGGAAGCTAATAAATAAACTTCTGCATTGTTGTACTTATATGTGGGCTTAACTCCCAGTCTTAATTGCTCTTGTCTTCCTGTATTTACATCGCTGTCAGAAAAAGCACCTGCATCAAAATCATATTCAAATGCATCGTAATTTAGGAAGGTTTCGACACTTAATTTATCGATCTTACCATATCCCAACTTCAACAATCCATTTTTTGAATAATAATGATCATTTTCAAAAATTGAACTGGTATTACTTTTTGCAGCCGACATTCCATTTACACCCGTTAAACTATATGATGCCAAATAACGAAGACTTCCTAATGTTCCATTTATACTTGCATTTTGATTTTTATCAGACAAACTACTCTTTGATGTAGTGGCAGTATTATTTGTTCCCAAACTTGTCTCAAATGATGCTGAAACGCTATCTTTGGAGGGGCTTTTAAGAAGGATATTAATCACTGCAGTAGCAGCACCTGAACCATACAAGGTAGATGAAGCCCCCTTTAACACCTCAATAGATTCTATTTGACTGACTGCCAATAAACGCAAATCAAATTCTTGATTAATAGCAGATTGATCTGTAACAGGAACACCATCAATCAAAACTAAAACTTGCCTACTCCTTCCGCCACGGATATTGATACTTCTCGGTTCGGTTGCATTTGCATTGACACCTCGCACATCTACTCCAGCAAGGCTATTTAAAATTTCAATGACCGTTTTTCCTACATTGTTTTTTAATTGTTTCTGTGTAATTTTTGTAATTACTTTCCCAGAATTTTCTTTCTTTAAATTAAACTTCGTTGCGGTAACCACAATTTCATCTAATTTTTCTACTTGTTCATTTTGCGATTGTGCAAAAAGATTTGTGTTGACGAGGCTACTTGCCAAAACACCTGCAATTAAGAGTTGTTTTTTCATTTTTTATGATTTAATTGAAACAATAAATCAGGTAAATTTTGTGTACGGTCCGATAGTACATAAACTTTTATCCCGAAAGTTTTTAACTTGTGATCATGGGCAGGTCTCCTGACTTATTCATATGTTACTTGGCCTTCCCAATAAAATATCAGTGGCAAAAGTTGAAGTAACATCCTCATAGAGGTGCTGTAAAAAACAGCGTAAACTTACAGTTGCGGGAACAGTTCTGGATTTTAACCAGATTCCCTTTTAATTTGATACAGGAAAAATGAATGTATCAAAACCTAAAATCGGGACAAAGCTAGTTTAAAAATGGTTATAATAAAATAGTTATTACTTTTTTTTGTAATCTTGTTATTCAAAAATTTTTAATGAAAAAATCGTTTTTAAAGATTTTAATAATCCTTTTTTCAGTCATTTACTCCTCTTGTAAAAAAGAAATAATGACAACAAAATTAAAGGAGGCACCCTCAACTATCAGACATGCGAAGGGTTTTGATATTATTAATAAAAATGGTACCAAAAAGTTACTGATAAAAACTGCATATCAAAACTCAAAAGAAATTTTTAGTTATCAGATATTAAACAAAGATAAACAAGAAGATTCAAGTGAAATTCTTGATCAAAAAATTCTAGTTCCCATAGATAGAATTGTAGTTACCTCTACAACGCATATCCCAATGATAGAGCTTCTAAATAAAGAGACTAGCATTGTTGGTTTTCCGAATTCTAAATATATTTCTTCAGAAAAAACAAGACACTTAGTAGATACTGGAAGTATTGTAGAAATAGGAAAAGAAAGTTCCTTAAATACAGAAATCTTATTAGATCTTTTTCCTGAATTGGTTGTTGGATTTGGAGTTTCTGCTGCTGATCAAACCTTAACTTTGATTAAGAATGCTGGAATAAATGTTATCTATAATGGTGACTGGTTGGAGGAAACTCCATTAGGACGGGCAGAATGGATCAAGTTTTTCGGTGTTTTATTTAATAGAGAAAAACAGGCCGACAGTATTTTTAATGTCATAGAAGCCAATTACCTAGCTGTAAAGAAAAAAGCGCTTAATTCCACAAAATCTTCGACTGTCTTATCAGGTGCCATTATGAGTAAAGACATCTGGAACCTGCCTGCTGGCCAAAGCTTTGAAGCGCAGTTTCTAAAAGATGCCAATGTAAATTACCTCTGGAAAGACTCCAAAGGTAAAGGAAGTTTGTCGTTGAGTTTTGAAAGTGTTTTGAACAAAGGTGCTGCTGCTGATTTTTGGATCAGTCCAGGGTATTTCACCTCAAAAAAACAACTTTTGGAAAGTAATAAATTATATAGTGAATTCAAGGCTTTTCAAAATAACAACATCTATACACCAACAACTAGAAAAGGCGCTACAGGAGGAGTTATTTATTATGAATTAGCAACCACAAGACCCGATTTAGTCTTAAAAGATATTGTGAAAATTACCCATCCGAATTTATTTCCAAATTATACATTCACATTCTTTACAAAAATGTTACAGTAATAAAAGGTTCAACTAAAAACTTTTTATTTAAATTTGAGAGTATTTAATCTTCTGTCTATGAGAAATTTATTTCTATTTTTTTTCAGTTTTACTATTTTTATTTCTTGTAATAAGGACGAGCCTGTCATCAAAGACTCAGCTAATGAAGAACTTACTCTTTTAAAAATCGCGAACAATACTCCAAATAAAGCCATATGGGCCTCTAGAAGTCAAATGAAGTCACGTAATGGAGAATCTATGGGGTATGGCGTCATTTTAAATCCTAATTCAGACAAATTACTCGTCTTTCTTGATGGTGGTGGTGCTTGTTTTAATCAACTCTCTTGTTTTCAAAACCTTGATCGATATTCAGAAGAGGATTTTTCAAATAGAATCACTTCAGATTCGTCTCTTTTAATCAACCGAAATTCTGACCAAAATCAATTCAAAGATTGGAATATGGTATTTGTCCCTTATGCAACAGGAGATGTTCATTCAGGCACGAATTCATCTGCCAATGTTCCCAATAATGGTCCTAAAAATCAAAGTATGGTCGGCTATACTAATTTTAGTATCATCCTAGAGGACTTAAAGAATTATTTTGATGCTACAGGTCAGATTACCGAAATTGTTTTTGCGGGATCTAGTGCAGGAGGTTATGGAGTAATGTCCAATACTTTTCAATTGATAAATATATTAGCTATGAATACTCCTACAACTGTCATTGTAGATGCTTCACCCATTTTTAAGGACACAGCTATTTATACCCCTTGCCTAAATGATTTATGGAATTCAGATTCATTATGGAACATAAATTCAGCCTTACCTCTTGATTTAGACCAGGTAGTTCAAAATAACTATGAGTATAATTTTCAAAAACTATATGAGTATTTGTCTTTAAAACTTCCTAATGTCAATTTTGGCCTTTTAAGCTATTATGGAGACTCAGTTATTCGTTCTTTCTATAGTTTTGGTCAAAATAATTGTGCATATCCACCAAATACGATGATTGATACTAACACATATAAGTTAGGTCTTCTAGGTTTAAAAACAACAGTATTAGACAATCTTAAAAATTGGAAGGTTTTTTATGCAAATGGGACTGAACATACTTTTTTGAGTGATGCCAATTTCGATCAAACCATCAAAGAGACCAAACTTAACGATTGGATATTAGAATTACGCCAAGGAAAAGCGGAGAATCTAACTGAATAAATCCAGTACCATCATGAAAATTAATAGCCATAGATTGAATGCTATATGAGTATAGCTTGTGTTGAATTCTAATTTTTTTCTCTTTTTTCTAAAGCAATCTCACGCATATATAAAAACAAAGGAAACGAAAACGCGATTGCTATTAAAAAAGTTAATGGGAGAAGAATCCACCAATATTTGATTTTTAATCGTATTGATTCTGGAATCATAAATACAAAAAAGGTAACAACAACTACTGTTAAATCGGCACCAAAGGATTTTCCTGCAAAATTTGATTGAGCCTCTTTAAAAAAATGAACTAATGAAGGGGTTTCTGTAGTTTGAAAATATTGAATATTATAATACCAAGTGTAAGAAATTCCAAGAACTGTTAAAAATAAATAGAAGTGTTTTAGCTTCATTTTTAAAATAATTTTGTTTGACTATTATCATCCAGGTTTTTCTTTTCTATATTTTTTTTAGCAATTGATTTTTTCAAAGCAATTTCAGACTTTTTGACAGAAAAAGAATCTTCTGATACTGTTTTTATTTCGGGAACATCAATAGGTAATTGGTCTTTTGATAAGACCTCAGCCACAACTTCTATATCTTCTGATTTTTCTTCTTCGGGTTCTACAAAAGGAAGCGATGCTAACAAATTAACTTGCTTAATTTTCTCTGTAGTTAATTGATTTCCTTGTGCTTTTATACCTTTAACAGCTATAAACTCCTCTAAATTTATTTCTTGATTTTGAATACTTCTTTTTGAATATTGAATCTCAGCAACAGGTCTGTAATCTGTAGAAACGATTTCTAATTGTGATTTTTGATGGTTTGAAATAAAAAGCTCTTCTTTTTCTGTGAGCTCAACTAAGAAACGTTTGATATAATAACGGTCTTTTTCACCATCAAAATAAATAGCAGAAATAGGCTTTTTTGGGTTCCATTTTTCCAAGACAATCATATCATCATCAAAATGCATGGCTAAATCTGGTTTTACGGCTTTAGATTTTCCACTCTGTGTGATAATTAAAAGTCTGTCTTCAGCTCTAAACTCTCCTAAAAGTTCACCCCTATCATCTACATTTAAGCGCTGTACTGCATCATCAAACCAAATTTTTCGAGGCTTTAATGTGGAGACTCCTTCCGATTTAAAATCAATAGATTTTATAGCAAATTTGGTAATTGTATTTCCTCGAACAGCCCTACCTTTGACAGCTAAATCAGCGAAATCAATATCCCACTTTAATTTTTTAATACTGCCAACTGCTCTTAAATTGATGGTTACTACTTCCGCTTCACCATTAGGGTTTGAAGTGAAATATAATATTTTAGAGCCTTTACTTCCATTTGTTAAATCATACTCTTTATCACGTGTTACTGAGGTAACATTAAAACGCTTCATGTAACTTGCTCCTTTCGAACCGTCCTTATACATCATATTGTAAACAGTACGTTTATCTTTCTTTTTAAAGACAGCTACATGAATAATATCTTTACCAACAAAAGTTTTTGAGCCTACTTTTGTCACTGACATTTTACCATCTTTTCTAAATACTATGATATCATCAATATCTGAACAATCAGTTACAAACTCATCTTTTTTAAGCGAAGTCCCTATAAAACCCTCTGCTCTATTTACATACAATTTCGCGTTGTTCATCGCTACTTTCGAGGCGACTATATCATCGAAAATACGAATTTCTGTTTTTCGCTCTCTCCCTTTACCATAGGTATCTTTCAAACGTTTAAAATAATCTATTGCAAAATCGATTAAGTTCGCTAGTTGCTCTTTTACAACAGAAATTTTATCTTCTAGCCCCTCTATAAACTGTTTTGCTTTGTCAATATCAAATTTTGATATTTTTTTAATTCTAATTTCTGTAAGACGGGTAATATCTGCTTCTGTTATTGGACGTTTCAGATGTTTTATATGATCTTGCAAACCTATATCAATGGCTTTGATTACCCCTTCCCAAGTTTCCTCTTCTTCAATATCTCTATAAATCCTATTCTCTATAAAAATTCTTTCTAAGGAGGAGAAATGCCATTGTTCTTCTAATTCATTTAACTGAATTTCTAGCTCTTTTTTAAGTAATTCTACTGTTAAATTGGTAGAATGTTTTAACATTTCTGAAACTCCAACAAAAACTGGTTTATTATTCTCAATGGTACATGCTAAAGGAGAGATAGAATTTTCACAGTTAGTAAAAGCATAGAGAGCATCAATCATTTTATCTGGAGATACATTTGGCGGTAAATGCAATAGTATTTCTACAACAGCAGCTGTGTTATCTTCAATCTTCTTAATTTTTATTTTTCCTTTCTCGTTCGCTTTGATAATACTATCAATCAATGAAGTGGTTGTCGTCCCAAGAGGAATTTCACTTATGACTAAGGTCTTTTTATCAATTTGTGCAATTTTAGCACGAATTCGAATTTTACCTCCACGCTTACCATCATTGTAATTCGTGAAATCTGCAATACCTCCTGTTATAAAATCTGGTAAAATTTTAAAGCTTCTTCCTTTTAAATATTTAATAGAAGCATCTATGAGTTCTATAAAATTGTGAGGCACTATTTTCGTTGACAAACCTACTGCAATTCCCTCTGCACCTTGAGCTAACAAAAGTGGAAATTTAACTGGTAAATCTATGGGTTCTTTTCTTCTACCATCATAAGAAAGTTTCCATTCGGTTGTTTTAGGATTGAAAACAACATCAAGGGCAAACTTCGACAAACGTGCTTCAATGTATCTAGAGGCTGCAGCACGATCTCCAGTGAAGATATTTCCCCAATTCCCTTGCATGTCAATTAGCAATTCTTTTTGACCAATTTGTACCATTGCATCTGCTATTGAGGCATCACCGTGAGGGTGATATTGCATTGTATGACCTACAATATTTGCTACTTTATTGTAGCGACCATCATCCAGATCTTTCATAGAATGCATAATTCTACGCTGCACAGGTTTTAAACCATCCTCAATAGAAGGTACTGCTCTTTCTAAAATTACATACGAAGCATAATCTAAAAACCAATCTCTATACATTCCTGTAACTTTGGTAATAGTTTCTTCTTGTGGGGTCTCTAAAGCCTCATTTTGAGAGGTTAACTCTTCTTCGTGTTCGTTTATTGCTTCACTCATATCCTAAACTTCCGCTTCTATGGTATCCAACTCAACTTTTAAATTCTCGATAATGAACTTTTGTCTATCAGGGGTGTTTTTACCCATATAGAATTGTAACATTTGCTCAATAGACATTTCTTTGTCTAACATTATGGGATCCAAACGAATATCTGCTCCAATAAAATGGACAAATTCATTAGGTGAAATCTCACCTAAACCTTTAAATCGAGTAATTTCTGGTTTTCCTTTTAATTTTTCAATTGCATTTCTTTTTTCTTGATCAGAATAGCAATAAATGGTTTCTTTTTTGTTACGAACCCTAAACAATGGAGTCTCTAAAATATACAAATGCCCTTCTTTGATTAATTCTGGGAAAAATTGTAGAAAAAAGGTTATCAATAACAATCGAATGTGCATTCCATCAACATCTGCATCAGTCGCAATTACGATATTATTGTAACGCAAGTCCTCTAAACCATCTTCTATATTTAAAGCAGCTTGTAGAAGATTGAACTCTTCATTTTCATATACAATTTTCTTACTGAGTCCATAGGAATTCAAGGGTTTTCCTTTTAAACTAAAAACCGCTTGAGTATTAACATTTCTCGATTTTGTTATCGAACCAGATGCAGAATCTCCCTCTGTAATAAAAAGGGTAGTCTCCAGGTAATTTTCTTTTTTAATATCACCCAAGTGAATTCTACAGTCTCTTAATTTTTTATTGTGTAAACTGGCTTTTTTTGCTCTGTCTTTTGCCAACTTTCGAATTCCTGAAAGCTCTTTTCTCTCTTTTTCAGCCTGAACAATTTTACGCTGAAGTTTATCTGCTGTATCAGAGTTTCTGTGTAAATAATTATCGAGTTTGGTTTTTACAAAATCATTTATATAAGTTCGAACTGTTGGAAGGTTTCCTCCCATTTCTGTGGAACCTAATTTTGTTTTGGTCTGACTTTCAAAGACAGGTTCCATAACTTTAATTGCGATAGCTGAAATGATAGATTTTCGAATATCTGAAGCTTCAAAATTCTTCCCATAAAACTCACGAATCGTCTTTACAAGAGATTCTCTAAAAGCCGCTTGATGGGTTCCTCCTTGGGTAGTATGTTGTCCATTTACAAAAGAGTGGTATTCCTCTGAATATTGTGTTTTACTGTGCGTTATGGCAATTTCAATGTCATCCCCTTTAAGATGAATAATTGGATACAACATATCTTCCTGATTGTTGTTATCCTCCAATAAATCTTTTAATCCATTTTCTGAAAAAAACTTTTCGCCATTAAAAATAATGGTCAAACCAGGATTTAAATACACGTAGTTCTTGAGCATTTTGGCTACATACTCATTTCTAAACTTGTAATTTTTAAAGATACTTTCATCTGGAATAAAGGAGACTTTGGTTCCTTTTCTCCGGGATGTCTCCTCTAAAAACTCTTGATCTTTTAAATTTCCTTTACCAAACTCTGCAGAGGCTGATTTTCCATCTCTTGAAGATTCAACCCTAAAATAAGAGGAAAGCGCATTCACTGCCTTTGTTCCTACTCCATTCAATCCTACAGATTTTTTAAACGCTTTTGAATCGTATTTTCCTCCAGTGTTCATTTTAGAAACTACGTCGACCACTTTTCCCAATGGAATCCCACGACCATAATCTCTAACAGTTACTTTACTACCTTGAATAGAGATTTCAATAGTTTTACCAGCTCCCATCACATATTCGTCTATGGAATTGTCTAAAACTTCTTTTACAAGAATATAAATCCCATCATCAGCAGAAGAACCATCACCTAATTTACCAATGTACATTCCAGGACGCATTCTAATGTGCTCCTTCCAGTCTAAAGACCTAATATTATCTTCTGTATATTTTGTTTGTTGACTCATATTAATAGCAGACTGCAATTGAGTTTGAAGTCATTGCTAAAGTATAATTTAACACCTAAAAATAAAATGTCTTTACTAATTAGTTATTAACAGGATTTCAACGAATTTTCAATTCTTGAAATTTGTTTAAAAATCACAATAAAAAACAATTTGTTGTATTTTTAAACAAATAATGGTAACCTTAGCTATTTCGCTATTTTTGTGATTCAATTAAATGTAAAAAATTTGAAAAATTCACAACTTTTAGAAATTGCAAACAAATACGGAAGTCCCTTATATGTATACGATACAGATAAGATTGAAGAGCAATATAATCGATTAACAAATGCCTTTAGTGGTGTAAAAAACTTAAAACTAAACTATGCTGTAAAAGCATTGTCTAACATCAATATTTTACAATTCTTTAAAAATATTGGTGCTGGTTTAGATACAGTTTCTATTCAAGAAGTTCAATTAGGTTTAGCTACTGGAATAGATCCAAAAAAAATAATTTATACACCCAACGGTGTTTCGTTAAAAGAGATTGAAGAAGTTGCTAAATTAGGAGTTCAAATTAATATTGACAACCTATCCATTCTAGAATTATTTGGAGAAAAACATCCACAAACTCCTGTTTGTGTTCGTATCAATCCTCATATCATGGCGGGTGGAAATTCAAAAATTTCTGTAGGTCATATAGATTCTAAATTCGGTATTTCTATCCATCAGGTACCCCATATTAAGCGTGTCGTTGAAAATACAGGTATGAATATTAATGGAATTCACATGCATACAGGTTCTGACATTCTTGATATTGATACTTTTCTTCGAGCTTCAGAAATCTTATTCGATGTTGCAAAACAGTTTGACAATATTGATTTCATTGATTTCGGGAGTGGATTTAAAGTTCCTTATAAAGAAGGTGACATCTCTACTGATATTGAGCAATTAGGAATACAATTATCTCAAAGATTCAATCAATTTTGCAAAGACTATGGTAAAGACATTACGTTGATGTTTGAACCTGGTAAATTTCTAGTTTCTGAAGCAGGTGTATTCCTTGCCAAGGTAAATGTTGTCAAACAAACTACTTCTACCGTTTTTGCTCATGTAGATTCTGGTTTTAATCATTTGGTAAGACCGATGATGTATAATTCATATCATCACATTACAAATATCTCAAATCCAAATGCCAGAGATCGATATTATTCTGTTGTTGGATATATTTGTGAAACAGATACTTTTGGATCTAACAGAAGAATTGCTGAAATTTCAGAAGAGGATATCTTGTGTTTTCACAATGCTGGAGCATATTGTTTTTCAATGGCATCAAATTACAATTCTCGTTATTTGCCAGCAGAGGTTATGATTATGAAAGGAAAAGACTACCTAATTAGAAAAAGACAAACGATCAATGACATTTTAAACAATCAAGAAATTATTGAATTTTCTAAGGAAAATAAAACTGAAAAATTAGAAACAATCGTTTAAAAAAAATAAAGTTAATTTTACCACGAAATTACAAGGATTCATCTTTGTAGTTTCGTGGTTTTTTTATTCTTTTATTTTATGAAAATTAAACACGCTACTTTGGATAATGTTCCAATCATCATGGAAATTATAAATGATGCAAAAGAATATTTAGCTTCATTAGGGATAGATCAATGGCAAAACGGCTATCCAAATGCAGTACAAATTGAGCAAGATATATCAAACAGAGAAAGTTATGTGGTTTTCAACGAACAAGACAAAATAGTTGCAACATCGATGTTTACCACAAACCCTGAACCTACTTATAAAAAAATTGATGGCAATTGGATTATTGACCAAACCGAAAAATATGGAGTCATACATAGGTTGGCTGTTAAAAAAGAATTTAGAAATTTAGGATTGGCTTCAGTTTTATTTGAGGAATTTCATCAGCAATTAAAAAACAATCATATCAAAAGTTTAAAGATTGATACCCACGAAGATAATGTAAGTATGCAACAGCTTATCAAAAAAATAGGCTATGTGTATTGTGGCATCATTTATACAAGTTATAAAGCTAAAAGACTTGCTTTTGAAAAAGTGATTTCATAAAAATTAATTTTAAATTCTCGATAGTATTCTTTTGAAAACAGGTTTTTAGGTTTTCTTCAAAAGAAATCACTGATGGTTTAAATAACTTCAATATCGTTCTTATTTTACTTATTAACTTTCGTATCATAATCCTAAATATTTTCTTACTTTCGACCATCAAAATTAATCAATGAAAGTTTGTATAGCGGAGAAACCCAGTGTAGCAAGAGAAATTGCCTCTATTCTTGGAGCCAACATTAAACGTGATGGTTTTTTCGAAGGAAATGGATATGCTGTTACCTATACGTTTGGTCATCTTTGTACACTCCTAGAGCCTAAAGATTACAAACCTCATTGGAAAAGCTGGGATTTGAATAACTTACCCATGTTGCCGGAACGTTTTGACACAAAAGTAACTGCAAATCAAGGAATTGAAAAACAATTTAATATTGTAAAATCCTTATTTAAAAAAGCGGAAGTAGTGATCAATTGTGGTGATGCTGGAACAGAGGGAGAATTGATTCAACGTTGGGTTATCAATCAATGTAATTATAAAGGAAAGGTTGAGCGGCTATGGATTTCTTCATTAACAGAAGAGGCTATAAAAGAAGGTTTTAAAAACTTAAAATCTGCAGATCACTATGATAACTTATATTACGCAGGATATTCTAGAGCAATTGGTGATTGGTTATTAGGATTAAATGCGACTCGTTTATTCACCGTAAAATTTGGAGGTTACAAACAAGTTTTATCAGTTGGAAGAGTACAAACTCCTACCCTTGCCATGTTGGTAAATCGTTTTAACGAAATAAAAAAATTTAAGCCCCAACCTTATTGGGAATTACAAACAACTTATAGAAACGTACTTTTTAATTACGAAGAAGGTCGCTTTCTGAAGAAAGAAGATGGAGAGGTGCTAGCCAATAAAATAACCGCTACTGAATTTCAAATTGTTTCTGTTACCAAAAAGAAAGGAAAAGAGTACGCCCCAAAACTTTTTGATTTAACGGGTCTTCAAGTATATTGTAATAATAAATTTGGTTTTTCTGCAGATGAAACCCTGCAAATTGTTCAGAAGTTATATGAAATGAAAGTAGTAACGTATCCCAGAGTAGATACCACTTTTTTACCCAATGACCTCTATCCAAAAATTACAGGAATTTTAACAAAACTTTCGAATTATAACAAATTAACACAACCCCTTTTAGCAAACAAAATAAAGAAAACCAAACGTGTTTTTGACGATGCAAAAGTAACTGACCATCATGCTATCATACCCACTGGAATTCAAGGCAATTTACAATACAACCAACAACAAGTATATGACATCATTACAAGAAGGTTTATTGCTGTTTTTTACCCAGATTCTGAAGTTTCGAATACTTCTGTGATTGGCAAAGCAGCAGCAGTTCCTTTCAAAACTTCAGGGAAAGAAATTCTTACCCAAGGCTGGCGAATTGTCTTTGAAACTGAAAAAAGTAAACTTAAAAAAGAATTGAATAAACAACTTGGTTTACCTGCTTTTGTAAAAGATGAAAAAGGAGAACACCAACCTTCTTTTTTAGAAAAAGAAACGAAACCACCAAAAAACTATACAGAGGCAAGTTTGTTACGTGCCATGGAAACTGCCGGAAAGCAAGTAGATGATGATGAAATGCGTGAACTTATGAAAGAAAATGGTATTGGAAGACCCTCCACAAGAGCAAGTATCATTGAAACGCTATTTAGAAGAAAATACATTGAGCGCAATAAAAAACAAGTAATACCAACACAAACAGGAATTGATTTAATAGCAATTATTGATAATAAATTATTAAAATCTGCTGAATTGACAGGTCGTTGGGAAAAACGTTTAAAAGAAATAGAACGCGGAGAATTCAACGCAGGAACTTTTATCAATAATATGAAGAAAATGGTCGATGAATTGGTCTATGAGGTTCGTTCTAATAAGTCTTCAAAACGAATTTCTTCTATCAATTCTAACACAGGTACATCAAATAAAACAACCATAACAAAATCTAAAAAACAAGTCATCGGTAAAATATGTCCAAAATGTAACAAAGGGACTCTTTTAAAAGGATCATCAGCTTATGGATGTTCCGAATTTAAAAACAACTGCAACTTTAAAATACAATTTAAAATATATGGTAAGAAAATTTCAGATAACCAATTAATAAGGCTTCTTGACAAAGGATCTACCAACAACTTAAAAGGATTCATAACAAGTGCAGGAAAAGTAGAAGGTCTTCTTCGTTTTGATAAAGATTTTGATTTAAAACTTGAGCAAAAAGAATCGATCATCATTGCCAAAGAAAATAATGAAAAGTCTTATAAATTAGAAAAAACCTGTCCGAAATGCAAACAGGGAGCCCTTTTAAAAGGAAAAAAAGCCTATGGATGTGCTAACTATAACAAAGGATGTGATTTTATGTTTACTTTTAATGAAATCAAAAAAATAGCAAATGGAAAACCTTTAACAAAAGAGTTGGTACTTCAGATACTCTTGGGTTGATTTCAAAATTCAGCGCCTTTAAAAAACAGAGGTCTCGAAATTAAAAACAATCTTATTCAATCATATTTTTGAGATAAAATTTTTCAACTTTTTCTCTTGCCCACGGAGTTGTTCTTAAAAATTTCAAACTTGATTTATAAGTGGGATTGTTTTTAAAGGCATTGATATTTAAAATATCTCCTAAAGCTTCCCAACCATATTCTAAAAATAATTGTTCTAAAATAGTAGCTAATTTTATCCCGTGTAAGGGGTTATTTGGTTGTTCTTTACTCATTTATTTATTTGAATTTGCTATGATTGCTATTTCATCAGAATGAAATATTGATTGAGGTACTTCTTTTTGAGCGAGTTGATGCATACAAGTTGCGATCTTTTCAGGAGATATTATTCTATACTTTTTTAAATTTCCAAAAAGTAAAGGGCTTATAAAATTCATTATTCCCTTGGCAATGTACTCTCCGACTCTTATCTCAGTACGATTACCACCAATCAAAGAGGGTCTTAAAATATAGGTGTTTTTAAGGTTCACCTGCAGAACATCTTGCTCCATTTCTCCTTTGGTTTTATTATAAAAAATTGAACTTGACGCGTTTGCGCCCATTGAAGATATTACAATAAACGTCTTGATATTTTTTTGGTTGGCTAATTTTGCGGCATTTACAGGAATTCCATAATCAATTGCTTGGTATGTTTTTTTATCTTTTGTTTTTGCAGCTGTGGTTCCTATACAACAAAATACTTCATCTCCAATAAATTGATCTTTATATTGTTCTAACCTCAATAAATTGATGAGATGTTCTTCTACCTTGATAGAGGTATTACCAACAGATTTTCTTGAAAAAAGTGTAATTTTATCATACGAAGTATCTGCGATTAATTTGTTTAGAAGAATCTTCCCTGTCAGTCCTGTCGCTCCTAAAATAATAGCTGTTTTACCCATAGCGTCTGTAATTAAAAACAAAATTATTGTAATTAATGCAACCAAAAAAATTATAACCGAAAGGATTCAAAATTTATTGTTCTTACAAATTAGACGATACAAATAAACATAGACAAATTATCAATGGTATTTATTGACAATTTTTCGATAATTTAGCAAAAAATCTTACAGAAGACACTTATGAAAAATACTGCGTTAAATGACACTCACGTTGCTCTAAAAGCTAAAATGGTTCCTTTTGCTGGATTTCACATGCCTGTTCAATATGAGGGGGTCACAGCAGAACATTTAACGGTAAGAAATTCTTTGGGTGTTTTTGATGTAAGTCATATGGGAGAATTTATTGTGAGTGGAAAAAATGCACTTGCACTCATTCAAAAAATAACCTCTAATGATGCTTCAAAACTAAAAGTTGGAGATGCACAATACAGTTGTTTTCCTAACGAAAACAATGGAATTGTAGATGACTTAATTTGCTATAGAATTAAAGAAAATAAGTACTTATTAGTCGTAAATGCATCAAATATTGAAAAAGATTGGAATTGGATCTCCAAATACAATGATGCATTCGGTGCTGAATTAAAAGATGTTTCAGATGAATACTGTTTACTAGCAATTCAAGGTCCTAAAGCCATAGAAGCAATGCAATCATTATCGTCTTTAGATTTGAATACTATTCCTTATTACACCTTTAAAATTGGAGATTTCGCAGGATTTGAAAATGTACTTATTTCATCAACGGGATATACAGGTTCTGGTGGGTTCGAAATTTATTGTAAAAATAGTGAAGCCCTTCACATCTGGACTAAAGTTTTTGAAGCTGGACATTCCTATGGTATCAAACCAATTGGTTTGGCTGCTAGAGATACATTACGGTTAGAAATGGGGTATTGTTTGTATGGAAATGAGATCAATGATGCTACATCACCAATTGAAGCTGGATTAAGTTGGATTACAAAATTCAATAAAGACTTTGTAAATCATAAAGCATTAGCACAACAAAAAAATCAAAAACCAGAAAAAAAACTAGTTGGGTTTGAATTGAATGAAAGAGGAATCCCAAGACAAGGTTATGATATCGTTGCTGAAAATGAAGCTATCATTGGGAATGTAACTTCAGGAACCATGAGTCCCTCATTACAAAAGGGAATTGGCATGGGCTATGTTTCAATTGAATTCTCTAAACCTGGAACACAAATATACATACAAGTACGTAAAAAGGCCATACCCGCTGTAGTTGTAAAAATGCCCTTTTACAAAAAGTAAATTTCAAAATATAATTATAAAAAAACTCCCAATATAAAGGGAGTTTATAATACTTGGAATGTGGCAAGCTTACACATTGAATCGAAAGTGCATCACATCACCATCTTTCACTATATAATCCTTCCCTTCTACTCTCATTTTACCAGCTTCTTTTACTTTTGCTTCAGAACCAAAAGCGATATAATCTTCATAAGAAATTGTTTCAGCTCTAATAAAACCTTTTTCAAAATCGGTGTGAATTACTCCAGCAGCTTGAGGTGCAGTTGATCCAACATTTATTGTCCAAGCTCTAACTTCTTTTACTCCAGCAGTAAAGTAAGTTTGTAGGTTTAGTAATTTATAAGCAGATCGAACCAATCTTGAAACACCCGCTTCTTCAAGGCCTATATCCTCTAAAAATAGTTGCCTTTCATCAAAATCATCTAATTCTGTGATATCGGCTTCCGTTCCAACTGCCAAAACAATTACTTCTGCATTCTCATTCTTAACCGCCTCTCTAATTTTGTCAACATAATCATTTCCAGTAACCGCAGAGTTTTCATCAACATTACAAACATAGAGTACAGGTTTTGCGGTAATAAACTGTAAGGGTTGAACAAATTCAAGTTCTTTTTCTGAAAAATCCAATGCTCTTACAGAAACTCCTTGCAACAGAGTTTCTTGAACTTTCAACAATACAACTAATTCTGCCTGGGCTTCCTTATTTCCTGTTTTTGCGGTTCTTTTGACTCTTTCTAGTCTTTTGTCAACCGTTTCTAAATCTTTTAATTGTAATTCAATATCTATTGTTTCCTTATCTCTAACAGGATCAATAGAATTATCTACATGTATGATATTCTCGTTATCAAAACAACGGACAACATGTAAAATTGCATCGGTTTCTCTGATGTTTGCTAAAAACTGATTTCCTAAGCCCTCACCTTTACTTGCACCTTTCACTAATCCGGCAATATCTACAATCTCAACAGTAGCTGGTATCACTCGTTCTGGGTTGACCAACTTTTCCAACTTTTCTATTCTTTTATCTGGAACGTTTACCACACCTAGATTGGGTTCTATAGTACAAAATGGAAAGTTGGCACTTTGTGCTTTGGCATTGGATAAACAGTTAAATAACGTTGATTTTCCTACATTGGGTAATCCTACGATTCCGGCTTTCATATAAATAAAATTTTGGATTGCAAATATAAACGATCTTTCATGAAAATTAAATTTAATTTAAGAAAGAAGCTTTAGAAAGATCTATTTTCAATTTTTTATCAAACATCAAAAAAAAACGATTTGAGCAAGCGAGAACATTGAAGAAGAATAGGTATGATATCTATCGGGTAACTTTTAGTTACTCAACATGCATGAAGCTTTGTTTCTCAAGAAGCTCCTCTTCAGTTTCTACGTTGTCATCATCAGGAACGCAACAATCTACAGGACATACAGCTGCACATTGAGGTTCTTCATGAAATCCTTTACATTCTGTACATTTGTCCGCAACGATGTAATAAATTTCATCAGAAACAGGTTCTTGATCTTCATCTGCATTGACAGCTGAACCATTAGGCAATACAACATTTCCCTTCAAATCCGTTCCATCTGAATATTTCCAATCATCTGCTCCTTCATAGATTGCTGTGTTAGGACATTCTGGTTCACATGCACCACAATTTATACATTCATCTGTTATTATAATTGCCATAATTTATATTCTGTTTTTGTACATTTGTAATTGCAAAAATAAAGCCAAAAACATTGACAACCAAAATAAATGATTAGTATTCAAAATAGAATTACTGCATTCGCAAAATTAGGTGACTTTTTAAGTCAATTTACCATCAATGATATAAAAAAAATAGATCATATTGAACATAATGAAATTTTTTTCGATGGCTTTTTACACCAAATAAAATTGGCAGAAGAAAACAATTCTTGGTTTACTAAAAGCAATATTTTATTTTCTTTAGATAGTTTGAGTAAAACATTGAAAATAAGTAATTTACAATTGTTTTCAAAAAGTTTAACTTTAAGTAATGTAACCCCGAAAAATGTTGCTATTATTATGGCAGGAAATATCCCTTTGGTTGGATTTCATGATTTCTTATCTGTCTTAATATCTGGTCATTCAGTGCAAGTAAAGCAATCTTCAAATGATCGTCATTTAATTCCTTTTTTAGCAAAGTATTTAGAACATGTTGAAGAGGATTTCAAAGGAGAAATAACATTCACTGAAGGAAAATTAACAAATTTTGATGCGATAATTGCTACTGGCAGTAACAATACAGCGAGATACTTTGAGTATTATTTTAAAAATAAACCAAATATTATAAGAAAGAATAGAAACTCTGTAGCAGTGATCACCGGTCATGAAACCAAAGAAGATTTTATAAAGTTGTCTGATGATATTTTTCAATACTATGGTTTAGGATGTAGAAGTGTTTCCAAGTTATATGTTCCAAAAAACTACAACTTCGATTTATTTTTTGCTGGTATGTATGATAAAAAAGAGATTATTAACAATGCAAAATATGCCAATAATTACGACTATAATAAAGCGGTATATTTAATGAGTTTGTTTGACTTACTAGAAAATGGTTTTTTGATCATTAAGGAAGATGAAAGTTACTCCTCGCCTATTGCTACTGTTTTTTATGAGTATTATGATAATGAAACAGATTTGAAAATAAAGTTGCATCAAGATAAAGAAAAAATTCAGTGCATTGTTGCTAAGAATTTTATTGAAAATGAAATTCCATTTGGCAAAACACAAGAACCCGCTTTAACTGACTTTGCTGACGGAATAAATACCCTAGAGTTTTTATCCAAAATTTAGTTCTAAAGCTTTGTAATTAATAAAACTATAAAATATTATCCTATTTTGAAAAAACATAATTTTAGCGCAGGTCCATGTATACTTCCCCAAGAAGTACTCAAAAAAGCATCGGAAGCCATTATTAATTTTAATAATGATGACCTTTCATTAATAGAAATTTCTCATAGAAGTAAGTCTTTTGTTTCAGTAATGGAAAAAGCTCGTGCTTTGTCATTGGAATTATTGGGATTAGAGAATAAAGGTTATACAGCTTTATTTCTTCAGGGTGGTGCAAGTTTAGAATTTCTTTTGGTTGCCTACAATTTATTAAATAAAAAAGCAGCATACCTCAATACTGGAACCTGGTCTGACAAAGCGATCAAGGAAGCCAAATCTTTTGGAGAATTGGTAGAAGTAGCCTCCTCTAAAGATAAAAAATACAGATATATTCCAAAAGGTTACGAGATTCCTGAAGATGCAGATTATTTTCATTGTACAAGTAACAATACAGTCGCAGGGACTCAAATGAAAGAATTCCCAATTACAAATGTTCCTCTTGTTTGTGATATGAGTTCAGATATTTTTTCTCGCCAATTAGATTTTGAAAAATTTGACTTAATTTATGCAGGTGCTCAAAAAAATATGGGACCAGCTGGAACCACTTTAGTGATCATCAAAGAAGATATTTTAGGAAAAGTCCAAAGACACATTCCATCTATGTTAAACTATCAAGTTCACATAGACAAAGACAGTATGTTTAATACTCCCTCAGTTTTTGCCGTATATGTTTCCATGCTCACGCTAGAATGGTTAAAAAAATTAGGGGGTATTCCTTTTATAGAAAAAGTAAATAATAAAAAGGCAGCGCTACTGTATGAAGAAATTGATAGAAATCCACTGTTTGAGGGGATCGTTGCCAAAGAAGATCGAAGTACAATGAATGCAACTTTTGTATTGACCAATGATCATTTAACAGAAACGTTTAATAGTCTATGTAAAGCCGCTGGAATTAGTGGGATAAACGGACATAGAAGCGTTGGTGGATTCAGAGCAAGTATGTATAATGCATTACCTTTGTATAGTGTTCAAGTATTGGTAGATGTAATGCAAGAATTAGAAAGAACACAATCTTAACAATTAAAAATTTCAACAATAAATGAAAATATTAGCAAATGATGGTATTTCTAAAAGTGGAATTGATGCTTTAGAGAAAGGTGGTTTTGAAGTGATTACAGTAAAAGTTGCTCAAAGTCAGTTGGAAAACTATATCAATCAACACAATATAGATGCAATTCTCGTAAGGAGTTCCACTCAGGTGAGACAGGAGTTAATTGAAGCATGCCCCAGTATAAAACTAATTGGACGTGCTGGTGTTGGTCTTGATAATATTGATGTTGCATATGCTGAAGAAAACGGTTTACACGTAATAAATACCCCTGAAGCATCATCTAGCTCCGTGGCGGAACTGGTTTTTGCACATCTTTTAGGAAGTGTAAGGTTTTTGCATTCATCAAATAGAGAAATGCCTTTGGAGGGAGATTCTCGTTTTAAAGAACTGAAAAAAGCTTATGCCCAAGGAACAGAGCTAAGAGGTAAAACAATTGGAATTCTTGGTTTTGGAAAAATTGGTCAAGAAGTTGCTAAAATTGCTATTGGTATGGGAATGAAAGTACTTGCCACAGATAATGAAGTAGAAAGCGCGCCAATCACATTAGATTTTTTTAATGGTCAAAAAATCACTTTTACTATCAATACCGTTGATAAAGAAGAATTACTCAAAGAATCTGATTTTATTACTTTACACGTTCCCTATCAAGAGAATTATATTATTACGGCATCAGAAATCGAACTCATGAAAGAGGGTGTTGGTATTATAAATACTTCAAGAGGCGGTATTTTACACGAAGTCGATTTGATAAAAGCAATAGAAAGCGGTAAAGTTCAATTTGCCGGTTTGGATGTTTATGAAACAGAACCATCACCTGCGGTTCAATTATTAATGAATCCTGAAATTTCCATGTCACCACACATTGGTGCAGCTACAAAAGAAGCACAAGAAAGAATAGGAATTGAATTGGCAAACCAAATTATAGAACTTTTAAGCTAATGGAAACAGTTGCAAAAAATCTGCTAACCATACAAGAATCAATCCCTGAAAATGTTACTTTGGTGGCTGTTTCAAAAACCAAACCTATTTCCGATATACAAAAAGCCTATAATGCTGGTCAAAGAGTTTTTGGTGAAAATAAAATTCAAGAAATGGTTACAAAATATGAGGCTCTACCAAAAGATATTGAATGGCACATGATTGGTCATTTACAACGAAATAAGGTAAAATACATGGCTCATTTTGTAGACTTAATTCATGGTGTTGACAGTCTGAAGACTCTCAAAGAAATTAATAAACAAGCCAAAAAAAACAATAGAAAAATTAAATGCTTGCTCCAAGTCAAAATTGCTAAAGAAGCTACTAAATTTGGATTTAATTTTAGTGAAATGGAGGCAATTGTATCTTCAGAAGAACTCAGTGAATTAAAAAATATAATCATTGTTGGTTTTATGGGAATGGCATCATTTACAGACAATCAAAAACAACTTCAAGAAGAATTTTCTTCCCTCAATGTCTTATTTCAAAATCAGAAAAAGAAAAATCTTACGGAGAATTGCCAACTGGGAATTCTATCTATGGGTATGAGTGGAGATTATAAATTGGCTATTTCTAATGGAAGCACAATGATTAGGGTTGGAAGCTCTATCTTTGGAAATCGAACTTATAATTCACAAATTTAACCTAAAAGAGAACTATTTTGTACGCTATTCTAGATATTGAAACTACTGGTGGAAAATTTAACGAGGAAGGTATTACCGAAATTGCTATTTATAAGTTTGACGGACAAACTAATGTTGATCAGTTTATTAGCCTTGTAAATCCAGAGATCCCTATCCAAGAATTTGTCTCAAAATTAACGGGTATTAATAACAATATGCTTAAAAATGCTCCTAAATTTCATGAAATAGCAAAACGTATTGTAGAAATTACTTCTGATTGCATTTTGGTTGCTCACAATACTTCTTTTGATTATAGAATTCTTAAGACTGAATTTGACAGATTGGGATATAATTTTTTTAGAAATACAATATGCACCGTTGAGTTGAGCAAAAAATTAATTACAGACCAACCCTCTTATAGTTTAGGGAAACTCACAAAATCATTGGGAATTCCAATGTCAAATAGACACAGAGCATCAGGCGATGCCCTAGCGACAGTGCAATTATTCAAGTTACTATTAGATAAAGATGTTAACAAAACAATCGTACAAAACTCTATCAAATATTTTGATAATAGAAACCATACTTTAAGATTAAAAAAATTATTGGAGGATATCCCTACTGTGCAGGGTGTTTTTTATATGCATGATAACAACGGAAAAGTTATTTATCTTGGCAAAGGAAAAAATATAAAAAAAGAGGTCAATAAACTCTTTTTAAAAGTATCAAAAAGGGCGAAAGCCATCCAAGATAGAGTTCAAAAAATTTCTTTTGATATCACAGGGAATAAATTATTTACAATTTTAAAATTCCATTTAGAGTTAGAAGCATTATCACCAAAATACAATGTAAAAAAGAAAAATAAAAGATGCATTCAAAATTTTAATAATGACAATTTTATCATCCTTGAAAAGGGAAGGGAAATAGGAGAACATGCTATTATCTTAATTGAAGACAACGAAGTTTATGGGTATGGATATACAAATTTACATTATCAAGAAAATAAATTAGATATTTTGAAATCGATTTTGACTCCCATTAAAAATAAGATCGTTTCTAAAAATATTATCAAAAACTTCCTTAATAATCATAAGGTTGATAAAATCATTCGACTTTAATTAAAATAGTAATCACGGAGAATCATTATATATCTTATTTTTTTAATTAAAAAAGAATAAGAATTGCATGACAGCTGTCTACTCAAATATCATGCTCGTAAAAAAATATTAGTTTTATATTTGTAGAAATAAAAAAAGTTCCATTGGCAACACATAAACAAACTTCTTGGAAACGCGAACTTCATGAAATTATATATGAGGCAGACACCCCTAAAGGGAAGCTATTTGATCTAATACTATTAACTACGATTTTAGCAAGTATTGTTCTTGTCATGTTAGAAAGTATCGACAGTATCAACGACTCATATGGAACCTTTTTAAATATTTCCGAATGGATCATTACAGTTCTTTTTACTATTGAGTATATATTGCGAATTGTAGCAATCAAAAAACCATTAAAATATATCTTCAGTTTTTATGGAATCATCGATCTATTATCAACAATTCCTAAATATCTTTCTATAATATTTATTGGATCTCATCATTTTGCTGCTCTAAGAGCACTGAGGCTGTTGCGCGTATTTAGAATTTTAAAACTAACAAGATACATAGGGGCTTCAAATAAGTTATTAATAGCATTGAAAGCTAGCAGGGCTAAAATTGGTGTTTTTTTGTTTTTTATCATCATTTTATGTGTGATTTTAGGCGCAATCATGTACATGATTGAGGGTGCAGATAATGGATTCACGAGTATTCCAAAAAGTATTTATTGGGCCATTGTTACCATGACAACAGTAGGTTATGGTGATATTGCTCCTCAAACCCCATTTGGACAGTTTATTGCAAGTATAATTATGATTTTAGGCTATGCAATCATAGCAATTCCAACGGGCATTGTGAGTTCCGAAATTAACAAAGCGGATTCCATAGATACAAATACCCAGTCTTGTCCGAATTGTAGTATTGACAGCCATAAAGATGGAGCTGAATTTTGTTATAGCTGTGGTACTAAATTAAATTAAATGAAATCAACTAATTTTTTAATTTCAATTGTTGGCCCAACAGGAATTGGTAAAACTGCTCTTAGTATCCAGTTGGCAAAACATTTTAATTCTAGTATCATTTCTTTTGATTCAAGACAATTTTATAAAGAAATGGCGGTCGGAACTGCTGTTCCAAACGAAGTTGAATTAAAAGCTGCTCAACATTATTTTATTCAAAACAGAAGTATTTTCGATGATTATAACGTAGGAGCGTTTGAGAACGATGCACTTGCAAAATTAGAGACTCTTTTTACAGAAAATCCAATTCAGATTGCGGTTGGTGGAAGTGGATTGTATTTAGATGCTATTTTAAAGGGATTGGATGATTTTCCAAAAGTAGATAGCAGTATCAGAACAAAACTCAATATTGAACTAGAAACAAATGGAATAGAAAAACTTCAAAATCAATTAAAAAGATTAGATCCACTCACCTACAATACTATAAACTTAGAGAATCCACAAAGAATTATTAGAGCTTTAGAAATTTGTATTGGAACTGGGAAACCCTATGCTTCTTTTAAAAATAAACCCAAAAAACCAAGAAAATTTCATTCAATAAAAATTGGTTTGGAGGCAGACAGGGAAATCGTATACAATAGAATAAATATGCGAGTAGATTCTATGATGAAAAATGGTTTACTTGATGAGGCCAAAGAATTGTTCCAGTATAGAAATTTAAACGCACTTCAAACTGTTGGGTATAAAGAGTTATTTTCATATCTGGATGGAAACTTTACCAAAGAGTTTGCAATATCCGAAATCAAAAAAAATACAAGAAGGTTTGCTAAAAGACAAGGGACCTGGTTCAAAAAAGATACAAACACCTTCTGGTTTGATTATCAAACAGACCCGAACACAATCATTCACCAAATTTTTGATAAAATTAACAGAATAAAAGAGTAGCAAATTTTGGTAATTCATCCACTTTTATATCTTTGTCTTACCTAAAAAAACAATAAAATGAAAACAATATTTACATGTATTTGTGTAGCTCTTTTTACTACAACTTTTCTCGCACAATCTAAAGTTGGTACTATAGATAGTGAGTACATCATCAACCTAATGCCCGAGACAAGCCTTGTGCTTAAAAAATCTCAAGCATATGGCGCTAAGTTAGATTCTTCCTTTTCTATAAAATTAAAAGAATATCAAACCAAGGTTGAAACCTTTAAAAAAAATGAAAAAAATCTTGGAGTTTTAGCTAAACAAACAGATTTACAAGAGCTTACAGAGTTGGAAGCAGACATAAAAACATACCAAGAAAATGGAAATAAGTTAATGCAATTAAAGAAAAATGAATTGATGCGTCCTTTGTACAAAAAAATTGGTGATGCCATTTCTACAGTAGCAAAATCAGGGGGATATTCTCAAATATTAACAATTACAGGAAACGAATTTGTATATATTGATAATCAGTTTGATATCACTGAATTGGTAATGAGTAATCTTGGTATTAAAATTCCAGAACCTACTGAATAATTTAACAAACAATAGATAGAGACATATCTTGGTATAACCATATAGATAATGTAAAAAAAAAGCATCCAAATTTGGATGCTTTTTTAGTCTGTGAAATTTCTATTTTATTTACTCAAATACATTTTCCGTCTGGCATATAAATTATAAAATTCATCATCTTTTAAACTATCTATGAATAAAATACTCTCTCCAGTAGATTTCATTTCTGGCCCTAGTTTCTTATTCACATTGTGGAACTTCTTAAAAGAAAAAACAGGTTGTTTAATAGCATACCCTTCTAATTGAGGATTGAAATTAAAGTCCGTCACTTTTTTCTCACCTAACATTACTTTTGTTGCAAAATTTACATAAGGTTCTTTATATGCTTTGGCAATAAAAGGAACAGTCCTAGACGCTCTTGGGTTTGCTTCTATAATATAAACGATGTCATCCTTAATAGCAAACTGAACATTTATTAAACCTACTGTTTTTAGCTCTCTTGCAATGGTATGTGTATGATCTTTAATCTGTTGCATGACTAGATTCCCTAGATTAAACGCTGGTAGTGTTGCATTTGAATCTCCGGAGTGAATCCCACATGGCTCAATATGTTCCATAATACCGATAATATATACATTCCCATCAGCATCACAGATAGCATCAGCTTCAGCTTCTATAGCACCATCTAAATAATGATCTAATAGGAGTTTGTTATTAGGTATTTTGTGTAATAAATCTACAACATGTGCAACTAATTCCTCTTTATTGATTACAATTTTCATTCCCTGTCCACCCAAAACATAGGAAGGTCTGACTAATATTGGGAAATTTAATTGATCAGCTAAAACTAAAGCTTCGTCAGCAGTTTCAGCAATTCCAAATTCTGGATAAGGAATATTATTGTTTTTTAATAGTGTAGAGAAACTCCCACGATCTTCTGCCAAATCTAATGCTTCAAAAGAGGTTCCTATAATTTTAATTCCATATTTGGTAAGCTTTTCAGACAATTTCAGTGCTGTCTGCCCTCCTAATTGAACAATAACTCCTTCTGGTTTTTCATGGCGGATAATATCGTATATATGTTCCCAAAAAACAGGTTCAAAATAGAGCTTGTCTGCCGTGTCAAAGTCTGTGGAAACAGTTTCTGGATTACAATTAATCATAATCGTCTCATAACCACACTCTGAAGCGGCTAGTACACCGTGAACACAGCAATAATCAAACTCAATCCCTTGTCCTATTCTATTTGGACCAGATCCTAAAACTACAATTTTCTTTTTATCACTTACAATACTTTCGTTTGCAATAGTAGAAACACCTTCTTTACTTTCAATTTCATTTTCAAAAGTTGAATAATAATAAGGTGTTTTCGCTTTAAATTCTGCAGCACAGGTATCAACTAACTTAAAGACACGCTGTACATTTAATTCTTCTCTTTTGGTATAAACTTCACTTTCCAAACAACTCAACATATGAGCTAGCTGTCTATCACCATAGCCTTTTTGTTTCGCTTCAAGCAATAAATCTTTTTGAATCGTATCAATAGAAAAAGTTGAAATTTCTTTCTCTAATTGAAACAATTCTTCATATTGCTTCAAATACCACATATCTATTTTGGTGATATCATAAATTTTGCTCAATGGAATCCCCATGGCTATTGCATCATAAATAGCAAAAACACGGTCCCAGCTTGCATTGGTTAATTTATCTATAATTTGATTATAATCGGTATACCCTTTTCCATCAGCACCCAATCCATTTCTCTTGATTTCTAGAGATTGAGTTGCTTTGTGAAGTGCTTCTTGAAAAGAACGTCCAATACCCATCACTTCACCTACAGCTTTCATTTGTAAGCCCAAAGTTCTGTCGGATCCTTCGAATTTATCAAAATTCCATCGTGGTATTTTAACAATAACATAATCCAATGTAGGCTCAAATAAAGCTGAAGTAGATTTTGTAATTCCATTTTCTAATTCATCCAAGGTGTAACCAATTGCAAGTTTCGTTGCTACCTTTGCTATAGGGTATCCCGTCGCTTTTGAAGCTAGCGCAGATGAACGTGATACACGTGGATTAATTTCAATGGCAATAATGTCTTCTTTTTCATCTGGAGAGACTGCAAACTGAACGTTACAACCTCCTTCAAAATCTCCAATGGAACGCATCATATGAATTGCCATATCACGCATTTTCTGGTAGGTCTTGTCAGAGAGCGTCATTGCTGGTGCTACTGTGATTGAATCTCCTGTATGTATTCCCATGGGATCCATATTTTCAATAGAACAGATAATCACAACATTGTCATTTTTATCTCTCAACAACTCTAACTCGTATTCTTTCCAGCCCATCATCGCTTTATCAATCATCACCTCATGTATGGGTGATGCCTCCAAACCTCTGCTTAATAAATCGTCAAAATCTTTCGGATCATAAACAATTGAAGCACCAGCTCCACCAAGAGTGTAGGACGATCTGATTACTAATGGAAAACCAAATTCTTGTGCGATTTCTTTTCCTTTTAAGAAGGAAGTAGCAGTAGATTGAGGTGCCATTGGCACGTCAATTTTTAACATTAATTCTCTAAACTGTTCTCTATCTTCTGTGATATTGATTGCATCAATATCTACACCAATAAGTTTGACGTCAAAATCTTCCCAAATTCCCTTGTCATCAGCTTCAATACATAGATTTAAAGCAGTTTGCCCTCCCATAGTTGGAAGAACAGCATCTATTTGCGGGTGTTCTTTTAAAATTTGAATAATTGATTTCGTTGTCAAAGGCAACAAATAAACATGATCAGCCATTGAAGGGTCTGTCATAATTGTTGCTGGATTCGAGTTAATTAAAATAGTTTCGATTCCGTCTTCTCTTAAAGAACGAAGGGATTGTGAACCTGAATAATCAAATTCACAAGCTTGCCCAATAACAATAGGTCCAGATCCGATTATTAATACTGATTTGAGGTCTTTTCTTTTTGGCATTGTAAGTTGTTGAATTGTTTAGTTTTACAAAAATAGTTAGTGCTTGGATATAAAAAAAGGTGTTACTTAAAAAAGTAACACCTTATATATTAACAATTGTTAATCATTTATTTTTTATGTCTAGTTTCAGATGAAACAGAAATTTTCTTTCTTCCTTTTGCTCTTCTACGAGCCAATACTTTTCTACCGTTAGCAGAAGCCATTCTCTCCATGAAACCATGTTTGTTTCTTCTCTTTCTCTTTGACGGTTGGTAAGTTCTTTTTGGCATTATCTATGTTTTTAAATATCTTCTATTAATTTCTGTTGTTCTAAAAAAATTACATCTTTTAAAACTTTTGCAAATATACAACTGTTTTTATTTGTAGCAAACACTATTTTAAAAAAAAACAAAAAATTTATTTGAACAAACACACTGTAAATTTTACAAATGTTTTTCCTTTTTTTATTTGAGATAAATTCTAGAGTTAGTACTTTTGCCCAAACCTAAGAATACCATGAGTAATACAAAATATGTTTTTGTAACTGGAGGCGTAACTTCATCACTTGGAAAAGGAATAATTGCTGCATCCCTAGCAAAATTATTACAGCAAAGAGGCTTTTCAGTTACCATTCAAAAATTAGATCCCTACATTAATATAGACCCAGGTACATTAAACCCATATGAACATGGAGAATGCTATGTTACTGATGATGGTGCTGAAACTGATTTAGATTTAGGTCATTATGAGCGTTTTTTAAATATTCCAACAAGTCAGGCCAACAATGTGACTACTGGTAAGATTTATCAATCTGTGATCAACAAAGAACGTAAAGGAGTTTTTTTAGGAAAAACAGTGCAAGTGATTCCACACATTACCGATGAAATCAAACGTAGAATTCAAATCTTAGGTGATACAGGAGATTATGATATTATAATTACCGAGATTGGAGGAACTGTTGGTGATATAGAATCGTTGCCTTATGTAGAATCTGTAAGGCAGATGTTATGGGAGAAAGGAGAAGAAAACGCTATTGTAATTCATTTAACACTAGTACCCTATTTGGCTGCTGCTGGAGAACTGAAAACCAAGCCTACACAACATTCTGTAAAAATGCTCATGCAAAGTGGAGTCAGTCCAAATATTTTAGTGTGTAGAACCGAACATGTAATTTCTGATGATATTAAACGAAAGTTAGCCTTATTCTGTAATGTTAAAAAAGAAGATGTCATACAATCTATAGATGCAGAAACTATTTATGACGTTCCCAATTTAATGTTAGCTGAAGGATTAGACGAAGTTGTACTGAAGAAATTTAACCTGTCTACAATACAACAACCCGAATTGAAAGTTTGGAATGAATTTTTAGCCAAACATAAAAATCCTACTTCTAAAGTAGAAATTGCCTTGATTGGAAAATATATTGAATTACAGGACTCGTATAAATCAATCACTGAAGCTTTCATTCATGCAGGTTCTTCAAATGAGACCAAAGTAAAAGTACGATGGGTTCACTCTGAAAGCCTAACAGTTGAGAATATAGAAAATAAATTAAACGGAGTAAACGGTATTCTAGTGGCTCCTGGTTTTGGTGATCGAGGAATTGAAGGGAAAATAAAAGCAGTGCAGTTCGCAAGAGAAAATAAGATTCCTTTCTTTGGAATTTGTTTGGGAATGCAAATGGCAGTTATCGAATTTTCTAAAAATGTTTTAGGTTTATCTGATGCTTTTTCAACAGAAATGAAAAAGGATTGCAAAAATCCTGTAATTAATTTAATGGAAAGTCAGAAAGAAGTGACAGAAAAAGGGGGTACAATGCGTCTTGGAGCATGGGACTGTGAAGTTTCTAAAAATTCTAAAACCTATAATGCATATCAATCGGAATTGATCAGTGAACGTCATAGACACCGATATGAGTTTAATAACGAATATTTGGCTGCAATTGAAAGTGCAGGGATGTTAGCGACAGGAATCAATCCAAAAACAGGATTGGTTGAAGTGGTAGAAATTCCAACACACCCATGGTTTGTTGGTGTACAATATCATCCAGAATATAAAAGTACGGTATTAAATCCGCACCCTTTATTTGTAGATTTTATCAAAGCAGCTTTAAAACAATCTAAAAAGTAAGTTTAGGAACACTATTTGAATAGTATAGTGTAATAACAATAATTATAGTAAAACCAATATAAAACATTTAAGTTTTGCTACATTTGTCGGCTTCTACACATAATTTAGTAGCGAAAGTGACAATTTGACATTTAAAAAAACACATGGAACAAAAAAAATTCGACATCAACTCCTTTATTGGAATGATTTTATTGGGAGGTATTTTATGGTGGTGGATGAATTCTAACAAAGAAGAAATCCTCCAAAAAGAAACAACATTAGATGTTGTTACCACACCTACTGAAGATACTGTAAATTCAATTCCTACAACAAAACCTATTTTTCAAAGTGATGCAACAAAAGCCGCAGATATAGAAAACAAATTAGGAGCTTTTGCATACAGTGCAGTGAATGGAGCAACTGGTGTAACCGTGATCGAAAATGAATTGCTAAAATTAGCTGTTGACAATAAAGGTGGACAAATTGTAGAAGCATTGATCAAAAACTACAAAACTTATGATTCACTTCCACTATACATGGTAAAAGATAACAATGCATCCTTTAACATCAATTTTGGAACCACAGACAACAGAATTTTAAATACCAAAGACCTTTATTTTGTTCCAACGCTCAGTAAAAGCAATGGAAATGATGTCTTATCTATGAAACTTAAAGTGTCAGATTCAAAATTTTTAGAATATCGATATGAAATGAAACCTAAGGAATACATGGTTGATTTCTCTATACGTTCTCAAGGATTAAGTTCTACAATTAATGAATCCAACGCAATTACCTTAAACTGGTCTTTAAAAGGGTTTCGAAATGAGAAAAGTCTGGAAACAGAAAACACAATGTATTCTTGGTATTACTACAAGACCGATGGTGAAGTAGAATATATCAGACCAGGAAACACAGAAGTTGTAAATAATATAGATTGGGTAGCCTTCAAACAGCACTTTTTTATGTCTAACTTATTAACAGATAGACCTTTAAAAAATGCTACTATTAGTTCTACAGATTTAGTGAAAGATAAAAAAACAGATACTGTTTATACCAAAAGTTATGAATTAAACACACCATTAGCATTATCCAATGGTGAATTCAATTATAACATGAAGTGGTTCTATGGACCGAGTGATTATAATTTATTAAAATCCTATAAAGATACCAATCTAGACGAAACCGCTGATCTTGGTTTGGGAATTTTTGGATTTTTGAACAGAACAATATTTTACCCTGTTTTTAATTTCTTAAAAGGATTTTTATCAAACTTTGGATTGATCATCATATTAATGACCATTGTGGTGCGTTTAATTATGTCTCCTTTGGTATATAAATCGTATTTATCCAGTGCAAAAATGAAGGTAATTAGACCTGAATTAACTGCTTTAAATGAAAAATATCCCGGAAAGGAAAATGCCATGAAACGCCAACAAGAAACCATGGCAGTTCAGCGAAAAGCTGGAGTTAGTATGTTGTCTGGTTGTATTCCAGCCTTATTGCAAATGCCTGTGTTTTTTGCGTTGTTTAAGTTCTTCCCTACAAACTTATCCTTAAGGCAAGAAGGGTTTTTATGGGCTACAGACTTATCTTCATATGACACTATTTTCACATTACCAATCGCTATTCCTTGGTATGGAGATCATGTAAGTTTATTTCCAATATTGGCTTCTATTGCTATTTTCTTTTATATGAAGATGAATCAAAGTCAACAAGCAAATATGCAAGCTCCCACGCAAGAAGGGATGCCTGACATGGGGAAAATGATGAAATACATGATATACTTCTCTCCTATCATGATGTTATTTTTCTTTAACAATTATGCAAGTAGTTTGAGTTTGTATTACTTCATCTCAAATTTATTAACGATTGCGATTATGTTAGTAATTAAAAACTTTGTGATTGATGAAGATAAAATTCATGCCCAAATTGAGGAAAATAAAAAACGTCCTGAAAAAGCAAAGAGTAAATTTCGTCAGAGAATTGATGCTGCCATGAAACAAGCACAAGAACAACAGGCACAACAAAGAAGAAAGAAATAACTATCTCATTGATACGATTAAAAAAACCGAAACATCATCGTTTCGGTTTTTTTAATTTTAATCGTGTACTGATATT
>Ga0206682_10000409_pt1 | contig 46860 bp, 28 predicted proteins | sample M240m12015metaG_FD_155444 | JGI IMG/M metagenome (GOLD analysis project Ga0206682, IMG submission 155444) | Ammonia-oxidizing marine archaeal communities from Monterey Bay, California, United States - M2 40m 12015 | ecosystem: Environmental > Aquatic > Marine > Intertidal zone | place: USA... | reverse complement strand
CGAGCGCGACGACGCGCGCGCGACGGAAACGCGCGACGATCGTCAACGCGTGAGCGTTTCATGACGATCGTCGCGGCGAACGAATCGCCGTCGCGCGACGACGCGCGCGACGCGCGCGACGCGCGCGACGCGAAAATGAACGACGCGAACGTCGCCGGCGAAAACGACTTGTCGGCGGCGACGCGCGAGGCGGCGCGGGCGAACGAAGGGGCGATCGCGGCGACGGCGCGCGCGCGGCGAGAGCCGGAACCGAGGGCGACGACGAAGAAACGAGGACGCGGTCGACCGCCCAAGGCGAAGGCGGTCGAGGACGCGGGATCGTTGTTTTGGTTGGTCGAGGTGCGCGGGATCGAGCGAGGCGACGCGCGGGACGGGAGGGTCGGGATCGAGGCGAGACGCGAGGGCGCGCGCGACGACTGACGGTTGACTTTTCGGGCGACGCGCGCGCAGGCGGCGGAAAACGCGGCGCCAGAGCGAGAGAGGACGAAACGCGCGCGACGAGGGCGACCGCCGATGAAGAGACAATCGACGGCGGCGACGGCGGGGACGGTGGAGACGGAGGTGCGAGAGACGGTTCGGGGGATGGCGGCGCGGTCGGCGGCGCGCGCCGCCGCCGGGTTGGCCTCGACGAGCGACGGCGACGGCGACGGCGACGCGAGCGAAGACGACGCGTACGAGGCGGAGATGCGCGAGGGTAAACTTAAAGGGATGACGCAACAGTGGACCGTGCGCGAGGACAAGGAGTTGCTGCAGTTGATCGATAAATACGGCGCGAAACGGTGGAGTTACATCGCGAGTTTAATGCGTCACAGACGCGGAAAGCAGTGTCGAGATCGTTACCTGAACCACCTTCGACCCGGAATCAAGACTGGGGAGTGGAGCAAGGAGGAGGAGCTGATCCTCGTCGAGGGGCACAAAGTGCTGGGCACGAAGTGGGCCGCGCTCGCCAAGCTCTTGACCGGACGACCGGAGAACGCCATCAAGAATCACTGGCACGCGACGCTTCGATGCAAGTGGGGCAAGGTGAAGTCGGAACCGTGGAAGCTCACCGAGTTGCAAAAGTATCAGATGACGCTGCACCCGCGACCGAAAGCGTTGGTGGAGGCGGAAATGGAGGAAGCGGAAGAGAAAGTAGTCGCGGCGAAGCAGGATGGCGCGGCGAAGAGCGCGCCGGCGAAGAAGACGTCGAAGACTGAGGACGCGAGCGGGAAGCAACGCGGCGTGAGTCGTTCGGCGCTTAATTCGCGATTTCGCTTAATTCGCGAAGAGCGCGAAAAAATCGAGCAAGGGTTGAAACACATGCACGAACACATGGATAACCACGTCGCGCTCTCGGCGCAGTTGAAACAGTTCGGCACCGAGAAGATCGTGAACGAGGTGAATTTGAGCGACGACGCGACGACGCACTCGGAGGACGCGACGACGACGCGGGCGGAGGCGACGGGACTTTTGCCCGGAAAATCTCGCGCGGTGAAATCTGAAGAAGCTACCACCACGCTCGAGTTCGACAAGCTCCCGCGCTCGTCCACGACGACGACGGCGTCGAAAACGTGTGTGGATTTCATTCAAATCAGTGAGAGCGCCATCGACATAGCGCAGTGCCAAGCCGCCGTCGCCGCCGCGGGCGCGCCCGAGGTTTCCATGCTGACCTCCGTCGCCGCCGAAACCGGCACGTCGGAGCTCGCACCAAACTCGTCCATCACCGTCGAAGAAATCACCATGGCGTTGGAAACCATCGCCGGCGTCGCGCGCGCGACGTGGCGTCTCAGCCGCGTCGCCATCGCCGCGCGCGTCGGCGCCGTCGCCAAGGGCGATATCAAGCTCTGCGTCGCCGTCGGCGGACACGAGTGGAGAGACATCATCACCGCCGCCGAGTTCACGATCTCATCCATCAAGTCCAACGCCACGTTTCTCAAATCCGCGCTCGAGTTGATGCGCGCCGCCGTCGCGCGCCGCGAAGGCTCGACGTAATCGCCGCGCCTCGTCGCGCTGTACGCTTAGTTTTATCGATGTCAACATCACTCCGTAATTTACAACCGTCTCCATCTCTACCCTCACCCTCTCACGCGTCCGCGTCCATCGCCTCCAGCGCCGCCTTCGCGCGTTCGATCTCCTCCAACTCCGCGATCTTCGCGTCCAGCGCCTCCGCCGTGAGTTCGCACCCGATCGCCTCTCGCACGTCCGCCAGCGTCAGCGCGTCCCCCTCCCCGAGCGCGGGCATCCCTCCGTCCGGAAACACGAACGACGGAAACACCAACCCCAAATCTTCCTTCTGGCACTCGCGATGGATGATCGTGTACAGTCCCGCCAGTTCCCAGTACGCCGCGTCCGCGTCCAGCGTCCCTCGCGTCGCCTGCGTCGCGATCTCCCCCAGTCGCTCCGTCTTCTGTTTCACCGCCGCGCTCGGAAACGCGCTCGAGTTCGTTCGCAGCCACAGTTCGAGCCCCAGCGCGGCGTCGTACAGGCTGTCCAGGACGTGCGTCGACGCGGATTCGTCTCGAATGGTTTTGATTTGTTGCCGAATCTGATCTCTTTGCTCCTTGATCTGCGCCTTCGCGCTCTTCTGCGCCGGTTTCTTCGGCGCCATGACGCGCGCGATGACGAGTTCCGCGTCGCTCGCCGCGTTCGGGGCGACGTTCGCGTCGCGTTCGCGCGCGAGCGCTCGATTGTGCCGCGCGGTGCGCGTCGATGATTCAAATCATCGACGACGTTCGACCGCACAGCGCGTCGCGGCGCGCGCCGCGCGACGCGAGACGCGCGCGCGAGAGCGACGCATGACGTCCCGCGCCAAGCGGGTCGACGCGTCGACGCGCGCGGCGCCGGACGCGCGAGAAATCGGGGCGTTCAAGACGAACGATGGTTTAAAGTCGGGCGTCTTCGTGCTGAAATCCGCGCGCGCGGCGCCGCGAGGCGACGAGGCGTCGCGACTGAACGCGTTCGAACCGGTGTTGCGGGATGAAACGCGCGGCGCGCGAGAGCGGCGCGCGGCGGCGTGCGCGCGGGCGTGGGAGGCGCTGGATGGACACTGTCAACGCGTCGCCGACGAGGCGAACGCGGAGGCGTTCGCGAGGGTGAGGAGGTTCGTCCGCGAGCAGGGCGCGACGCGGGTCGAACGCGCGCGAGAAACGGAGGAAAAAAATAACGGCGGCGATCGACGCGTGCCGGTGGGCGTGGTGCTGGCGGGAGGGGTGAACAGCGACGATCACGAGGAGACGTTCGCGGCGCTGACGAAATCGTTGAGGAAGAGCGGAGACGCGCACGTGGCGCTGTTGCGGTCGAGAGATCTGAAGGCGCGCGCGGGGGCCGGGACCGGGGGGCTAGGGGTGGCGTTTGGGGTGATCATGCGGCAGTTGGACCGCACGGGGGGGCATTGGGGGGGGAAGAGCATGCGCGCGCTGCGGCGATGGCACGAGGAGACGTCGGGGGCGCGTCGAGACGGGCTCATCGCGGCGTCGACGGTGCCGTCGCCGATCGGGAACGCGTTGACGGTGTACAATGGCGGTGATTCGCGCGCATCGGGAGAGGGCGACGACGTTCGCGCGCGGGGGGGGAAGAAGCGGGCGGCGACAGATTCGCGCGCGACGTCGCCGGCGAGACGGTCGAAGCGGCGCGCGAGAGATGACGTGGAGCGCGCGGGCGACGACGAAAGGACGTTATATCCAGTGATTCAAGGTCGCAATTGTCCGGTGGTTATCGTCGTCGAGGATACGGAAAGTTTCGACGTGCGCGTGTTGGATTCGTTTATTCGAAGCGTTTCGGAATTCGTCTCGAGCGTGCCCGTCGTCGTCCTCTTGGGCTTGGCCACGAGTGTGAGTTCGCTTCAAGGGATGTTACCAGCCGCCACGGCATCGTTGATGAACGCGCAGGCGTTCCAGCTTTGGGCGCCCGGGCAAATGATGGAGGCTGTGCAAGAGCGCGTGCTGTTGAGCCCCGAGCGCGTGCCCGCGTTTGGAAGCGAGGTGTTGAACGTTTTGCACACGCGCTTTAAAGAGCACGACTTTTCCCTCGCCGCCGTGCGTCGTGCGCTCCATTTGCTCACGATCACACACTTCATGACAGAGCCGCTGAGCGCGGTGTTGCCGCTGCTCGCTAAAGATTCGAGCGAGCCTTGCGCCGACGGCGACGAGAGCGACGACGAGTACGGCGACGCCATCGACCAATTCGTTCGAGATCTCGATCCGAACGCGGTGGAGTACGCGCGCATCAAGCACGGATTCGGTGCAAAGTCGATGCGAGACGGGGACGGCGACTCCGCGTCTTCAACGACGCACACGAAGAGCGAACTGAGCGCGGCGCTGAAGGATGTGTACCGCTTGCGGCGACGGTGGGCACTCTCGTTGCGTTGCATTCAAGTCGCGTGCGCGGCGACGGAGAAAAAGTTCAAAAAGAGCGTGACGACGATGGCAGACTTACTCCTCGACGCGTCGCGAAAAGGATACTTTGGTGGTGCTGGAGAATTCAACCCCAAGAGTCAAGGCGGGACGTTGCTCAACGTCGCGTTCTCGCGCATTCGGGACGAGTTCACGACGGCGGAAATCGGTGATTTGGTCAAGTCTATGCTGAAATTCTTGGACGATGATGAGGTCATGCGGTCGGCAGAAGGTTCGGAGCTGCGCTTTTTACTGTCAAACATAGAGGACGGCTCGTTCGACGCGGAGGACGCTCGACGGCGAGAGGCGGCAATTTTGGCATCCACGCCGACGAACGAAGGTGGCGACGAACGGCGCGGTCTCGTCATCGCTGCGTCGAATGCCAATGCAACGGCTGAAAAACTGGCGCACGACGAGACGAACGCGGAAGATCAGCGACTAGCGATGGAGGCAATCTTAAACGCACGGAAACGGCGTGGAAACGGCGCGGCGTTTGCGACGAGCCTCACGCCGGCGCCGAGGACTTCAACGCGCGATGAAGACGCCGCGGCGAACGATGGTTTGGTACTTCCTAAGTCTCCACCGCGCGGTCGAAGCGCACCGGCGAGGAGTGAAGCCAACGCCCTAGCTTTGGTGACGACGACGGTGGCAACGGCGGCGAAGCCAGAACGACCTCGACTCGACTCGGCGAAATCCGCGGCGGCGAATGAATTTTGCGACATTCTTCGCGCCATCGCGCGCAAGTACGGGAGCCACCCACCGGAATCGATCGATGCGAGCGGAATATTCGTCGTCACCGACGTCGAATGCGTTCGCGCCGCGCTTCAGGCGTCGCCTCGTTTGTCGTTGGAGAACACGCTCACGGATCCGAGCGAGCTGCTGCGATGCGCGTGCTGTCGTCACGATGACTACGCCTTGGCGAACGGTCGACGCGTGCCGGAAACGTTGCCTGACACCGCCGCGGCGTATCGCCTACTCGCGCGATTCGGCGAACGAGCGCCCATATACGACTGGTTTCAAAGTTTTTGCGAGAGTAAAGCGGGGTCGGAGATGAAACGCGGCGATGCAGCGGCGGCGGCTCGCGGTAAAGGCACGTTCGGTTTGCCGCGAGAAAAATTATGGCAGCTTCAGGCGCGATTTACTCGCGCCGTGGCCGAGTTGGAGTTCTTGGGCATCGCGCGTCCGTACCAAAAAGGTCGCAAGGGCGTCGAGTACATGGTACGCACGGCGTTCCCTCTCGACAAGCTCGCGAGAGATTCCAGGAGCAACGTCGTCGAGCGCTTAGCCATCCAGCCGGCTTGATGACGCGAACGATTAATTATGATGATGTAATGCGCATAGTGAAACATTCTTTCTTCTCGTGGTGGTGTTGAATGAACACCAAGTAATTTTTTTGGTTTGTTTTGTTTGCGCGCGCGAGGCGCTAAAAATTCAAAATCTGAGAAAAGATTTAGTATTCTTGGGACGCCGAGCCAGACTTCTTGGACTTCTTCGGCAACAAAACGGAGTGGATGTTCGGCAAAACACCACCCGCCGCGATCGTGACGGTGCCGAGGAGCTTGGAGAGCTCTTCGTCGTTGCGGATCGCGAGTTGGATGTGGCGCGGCACGACGCGCGACTTCTTGTTGTCGCGCGCGGCGTTACCCGCGAGTTCGAGCACTTCGGCGCACAAGTATTCCTACGCGGCGTAAAACACAACGATTCAACGCGTCAGTCTTCGTCCACCATCCCGAGCCCATCGCCGCGCGCGCCGCGAACGCTCGATTTCAAATTTCAAATTTCAAAAAACCACTCACCATGACAGCCGCCAAGTACACCGGCGCACCGGCGCCGACGCGCGTCGCGTACTTGCCAGCCTTCAGGTAGCGCGCGACCCGGCCGACCGGGAATTGCAAGCCCGCCTTGGCGGATCGGCTCGTGGCCTTCTTGCCGGATTTTCCTTTACCTCGTCCAGACATCTTTCGTGCGGTGCGTCGTCGTGTGCCGGCCGGCGCGCGCGCGCGCGAATCGCCTCACGCTCGAGCGCGCGCGCGCTCGGATCGAGCGTTTCGATTGGCTCGCGCGACGCGCGCGACGAGTCCGACTCATCGCGACCCCCTCGCGAACGCGGAATTCGGACGCTTTCGTATGGTGGCAGTGTGTCGGTTCGGACATACGGAAAATTCGGACGCGCGGACGACGGTTCGTCTTCTCGCGTCGTCAAAGGTCGCGCCGCGCGTCGCCGGTAGACGAATCGGCGGCGAACGGCCGGAGACGCGCGCGCGGCGCGAGTCCTGACTCGCCGCGCGCGGCGCGCGGGCGGACGACTCGGACGAACGGCGCGACGTAGCGCGGTCGCCGTGCGCTTTAATGACGACCCGCGTCGCGCGCGGCGACGCGAGTCGACGGCGCGCGATGGCGTCGTCGTCGTCGTCGTCGTCGAGCGATGATTTGGATTTCGGTGGCGTCGGCGCGCGCGCGTCGGCGCGGACGCGCATCGGCGCGCGCGAGGACGCGCGCGACGGCGATGCACTTTTTTGGGGTGGCGCTTTATCGGAGATGCCCGCGCGACGACGACGCGACGACGCGGGCGCGCGCGCGAAGAAACCGAGACCGTCGCGGTCGGTGTCGTCGTCGTCGTCGAGCGCGTCGCTGAGGTCGAGCGCGGCGGCGGTCGGCGGCGGGTCGACGCTGGGGGGGGGGTCGTCGCGCGTGCTCGGTCGAGGAAGCTCGAGCGTGGTGACGCGCGGCGAAGACGCGAGGCGAGCGACGAAACGCATCCGAGCGGACGATCGCGCGATGGCGGTGCAAGCGAAGCGGGAAATGTGGACGTTTCAGCGCATTTCGTCGTCGTCGGTGAACGCGCGGTTCGATAGGAATGGGGACGTCGAAGGGTGGTCTTCGTTGACCGCGCGAGGCGCGCTCGGCGTTGACCCGACGGCGGCGGAGGACGACGAGGAAACGGAGAGCGCGCCGACGTACGAAGGGCTCGTGCGATGTTTTGGGTTCGGGTACGATGCGGTTAAAAACGAGGTGTCGATCACGCTCGAACTCATGCATTTCGGATCGTTGGAAGACGTCGTGAGGTCGCGCGGGTCGATGCGTTTCGCGCCGCGGGCGGCGATGTGCGCGGCGAGGTGCGTCGCCAACGGGTTGGCGTATTTACACGACACTCTCGAGATCGTACATCGCGACGTGAAGCCGAGCAATGTGTTGATAAACGAGTGCGGGGAGTGTAAACTGAGCGACTTTGGTCTGTGCACGCCCTTCACGGGTGGCGATGTCGAAGACGACGCGCACGACTCGCTCGGAACCATCATGTACATGTCGCCCGAACGCTTGGAATCGAGCGCCGCGAGATGCGGGCCCGAAGCCGACGTCTGGGGCATGGGTCTCACAGTCCTCGAAAGTGTCATGGGAAAGCACGTGTTCGATATCGAAGACGGCGGCCCACTGGGGTTGGTGATACAAATCATGGACGACGACATCGACGTCGCCGGCGCCGTCGACGGCGAAGACGCCGTCTCAAACGCACTGCGCGCGTTGTTATCGGCGTGTTTGCGTAAGGATCACACCAAACGCATCACCGCGAGTGAGCTCATCGATGCATCACCGACGTCTACGTACCGCGAATTAAAGCTCAATTCTTACACTTGCGCCGACATGCGCCAGTATCTCTATCCGCCGCGGCGCGGCGAGAGTAAAGTCACCAAGGTCGTCGTCGAAGAGAGGACGACGTCGAGGGAATCTACACCGTTTCGATTCGACGAATAGAGCGTCATTCGTGGTAAGATTCCAAACGAATTCATTACGTTCGTCGCAAATGACGATCATTCTTTCAATTGTTTCAATTCTTGTTTCATCCATTCAAGTCTCGCTGGCGCGAGGAAAGCGCTGGAGTCGTCTTCTTCGTCGCGAGCGAGCGTGTCCGTATCATCAAAGCAACGCATGAAGCTCAAAGTAAACTACGCAGTAATACGCAGCATCGCCGCACGCCGTTTCTACTTCTACTTTCTATGCTATCCTATTACAAAGTTGTGATAAATATCCACCTTCCGTATTGCTCGGCGTGTTTGTCAATCGTTCAGTCGTTCACGTGCCTTTGTGATTCTCAGTGGATGTGCCTCGGTGTTGAAAACCCACTCATCCAAGTGCATTGTATCACTGTCGGTGAAGATGAGATATAAATACTTCAACGTCTCGGCGAGGAAGAATGATTGCATCTTGTCGTCGCCCGCCGTCGGGGTCTTCGAGACGTCGAGCACGCCTTGCCAGCCGCCACTTTCGGGGACTCGATAAGCTGACTTCATGGATTGAAAGATTTTCCAAGCTTGTGTCCGATAAATTTCATCTCCAGTTTTGCGATACAAATAAAACAAAGATTCCACCGTTTCCGGGCGTTGAATATTTTTGCCGTTGATGTTCGAGATGGTCTTTGAACCCGAGTCGAATCGCACGTGATCCGCGGATAGGCCGCAAGGCTGAGAAGAATACATTTCTACACACGTACGCGCGATATCCTTCGCTATTTGCACGTACTCATCGGCGATTGTAGGCGTGGGCGCCTCTGCCGCGCCGAGCACGAGCATACCCGGGACGAAACACGCGAGATGTTCCATCGAACCGGCACCGGAACCTCCAATCGGAGAAACGTACGAATACTTCTCACCAGTCGCCTCGTCCGTTTTCCAGTCTCGCAGCAAACTCGTTTTCATCCCGAGCATGGCTTCGTCGAACATCTCGCGCCACGTCTCGGCGTCTTTTAAATCGCCGAGCGAACGCCAACACTTGATCAAGTATTCGTAAAAGCTATCGCCGAGCGCACCGAAAGTGACGTCTCCGCCCGCAAACTCTCCGGTATCGACGTTAAAATGCGCGGAAAACAAACCCTTGGTGCTAGCGCCACTTTTGCCTCGTCGTCCCAGGGATGAGACCGTCTCGAACACGTGATTCGTGTGCGCCTCGTACACCGGATTCTTCGTGCGCGCGCTCAGCGTCGCCCACTCCAAATGCATCGACCCGAAATCGGCGAGTATGGACGCGCCTTTCGTCCAAGGTAACCCAAACGAGTTCCCAGTCTTGACGTTCACGAACGAGTGCGGCACTCCGCTCGGGGTGTCGAACGCCGCCGAAAGTCTCGCCGCGATGGATTCCGCGAGCTCTAAAACGTCCGCGTCGCCCGATAAATCGTGCGCCGCCAGCAGCCCTCCCAGAACGCGAATGTTCGTCTCGAACACGCTCACGTCTCTGTCCGTCTCGCCCTGCACCAAATCCCGAAACGCCGATCCCGGCTTTTTCAAATACCGCAGCGCCTCGTCGAACTCCGCGCGCAACCCCATGATGTGCAGCGTGTCCAAGCTATCGATCAGCGTCGCCCCGATCCCACCGAAATCGTCTCGCCCCGTCCGCGCGCGCGGCGCGAGCTCGTCGTGTCCCAGCGCGTGCGTCCTGTACGCCCCGAACGCCTCTCGCATCGCCGCCTTCACCTCGTCCCGTCGTCCCGCGTCCGCGCGCGCGCGCGCCCAGAACGTCCCGTCGCGCGTCGACGCGTCGCGCGTCGCGTCGTCGCGCGTCGACGCATCGCCGCCCTCGCGCTCGGCGCGCGTCGCTCGCGGCGCCGCGCGCGCGCGCGCGATGACGGACCGCGTCGCGAACAGCGACGCGACGACGCCGATCGCGCGCGCGCACCGTCGCGCCGCGCGACGCCGACGCGTCGACGGCGGCATTCGCGACGCGATCGCGCGCGCCGCGCCGGTGCGGCGTCGCGCGCGCCGCGCCGCCGTGTGTCGTCACTCGTCGTCGCGCGAATCGAATTTTCCGTCGCGTCGCGAACGGCGCGCGTCGCCTCCATGCTCGGCGCGCTCGCGAGGGCGGCGTCGCGATGGCGCGCGATCGCGTCGGCGATCGCGTTCGTCGTCGCGTTCCGCGCGACGAGCGCGGACGGCGACGGGACGATCGAGCTTCAGAAATTCATTCGACGGCGGAAAAACCGCGCGCGGTGGCGCGCGAGGCGACGGCCCGAGGCGCGCGCGAGCGATGCGGTCGATGAGGACGCGGACGCGAGCGCGCGCGACGCGCGGGCGCGCGCGGCGGGCGGGAAGCGCGGGACGCGAAGGCGGATGAGCGCGAATTTCGTCCTGGGGGTGGTTTCGGCGCCGTACGAGGACGGCGAGGACGATCAATTCGCGGGGAAAGCGCTGATGATCGTGCACGGGAAGCCGGCGTTCGCGAGGGCGGCGGAGAGCATGAAGAGGTGCGCGCGATTGGATCGAGTGGTGGTGGCGACGGATGATTATAGAATCGTGGAGACGGCGAAGGAGTACGGAATCGAGACGGTTTTGGTGGCGCAAGACGCGAGGCGAACGGCGAGTACTTACGCGCGCCAGGCGGCGAAGCTGACGGGCGGAGGATGGGATTTCGTCGTCGCGTTGAAGGTGGACGAGTGCTTGATCGACGCGGACTCCGTGGACGCGTGCGTGATGGAGATGGAGGCGAACGCGGACGAGTGGTGCGTCGCGTCGACGTGCGTGGCGGCGACGGATCCCGCGCGGCTTGAGAGCGAAACCAGACCGCGATGCGTGTTCGATAAGCAAGGATTCGCGTTATATTTGACGCGCGCGGTGATCCCGGCGATCGGGTCGAAGCCGCGGGAGACGATGACGGGCGAGCTCGATCTCACGCCGACGAAGCGCGAGACGAAGAACCGTCTCGACGCGGCGGCGATGCACTGGCACGTCCTCGGCTGCTCGTGTTACGACGCGATGTACTTGAGAACGCTCGTCGACGATTCCAACGACACGACGCCGCTGCAGCGCATGGAGAACATCGAGGCCCTCAACACGCTGGAAAACGGGTATAAAATCAAGGTGTGCCCGGTGAACAACCAAACGCCGGCGTTGCGCGCGCCCGAAGACGTCGCCGTGCTCGAGGAGGTCCTCCGCGCGCGCGTCGTCCAGAACGCCGCGTCTGCCGTCAAAAAGAAGCGCGCCAGTCCCAAGAGCGCGCTTCCCCGCCACGTCAAGCGCGACAAGTCCCGAGCCGCGCGCGTCCGCGCCGAGCCCTCCGCGTCTGAGGTTTCCGACGCCCCCAGCCCCAGCGCCGGCTCACCCTCCGCCACCGACGACGTCCCCTCCCCCCGCGCCGGCGATCGAACCGCCGCGTCCTGATCGCGTCGTCGTCGCGTCGTTTGTAATTATTGACTCTCGCTCGCGTTTCGGTTAGCCTTCGCGCCGCCCTCGCGCCGCGCCGCGCATCGTCGCGCGCGCCATCGCCCGCCATGCCCATCCGCGAGCTCGCGCGCGCGAGCGATGACTTGCACTACTCCGAATTCACCGCCCCCACGCCCGATCGCGAGGATCACAGCTTTTCCGGGATGTTTTTCTCGCTCGGATGCGCCACCGCGTTGCCCATCGATTCGATCGAAATCAGCGCGATATCCGTGCGCGGAAACCTCGGCAGGGTGCGAGTGTACGCGAAAAACGTGCACTTGAAGACTTTCGACGACGCGCTGCCGCCGGTGGACGTGAGCGAGCGGTACGGGCATTACAGCGCGAACGACGCGAACGTGGCGGATTTGATGGACGCCGAGGCGTGGGGCGAACCGGCGTACGACGAGGAACATCGACCGAGCTACGACGAGTTGGTGGCGCTGAAGCTGAATGCGCCGATCACGCTGCGAGTGGGGGAAAAGGTGCAGGTGTACGTGCACACGGACGCGCGGAGCGATAAGGGGTTGGTGTACGACGACGAACGAGACGTGCTGGGACGGCCGAAGTGCGACGGGGTGTTGCAGATATATCCGGGATACGCGCATCTGAGTCACGAGCCGTTCGGGAAGGCAGCGCCGTGGTACGCGGAGGATGAAACTATGGTGTCGAGTTTGAGGAAAGATCGACGATTCGTCGGGATGGTGTCGTACGGGGTGCGATGGATGTTGTGGCAACCCGAACGCGAGATTCACGCGCGGTTTCCGAGCGAGTTTCAGGAAGTCGTGCGCACGATGCTGCGCGGAATGCGGGATCCGGGAAGCATTTTGTCTGTTTTGGACGAAAATGTGATGATGTACACGCTGAACAAATACGTCGGCTGGGAGTGGTTCGGGCGAACGTTGAAGGCGAGGGAGTATCCGCCGTTCGCAGAGTCGAGCGGGTCACCGCGCGTGGACGTAGTGCTGGAAGCCCTATTTCTCGAGCACGTGAAAGAAGGCAATGAACAACCCCCCTACGACGACACTCATAGCATGGAGTTCGTCGCGACTGCGATGGTTCGTACGATTGTGAGCCGGAGCCCGGAACTTCGAGTGATGTTGCACGGGTGCACGCTGCGGCATCGCGTCGAAGCCTTGCTGCACATGCTGAGATCGTGCTACGAGAAAGTTGTTCAAGCGAAGAGTGATCGCAAAACGCAAGGGTCGCAAATCGTCGGCATTAAGCAAAAATACCTTTTGCCCGAGTACAACGCGCAGGCGATCGCGAACGACTTGGATACCGTGCGAAATGTTACAAATATAATTTGCACGCACGTGTCACATCTCGAAGGTTGGCGCCCTGACGTACGGAGCAACACCCACAGAATGTCGCCAGACGAACACGAATCCGATGAGACGGACCTTAGCACGGTTCAAGAGGTTTTGGAGGACCACATCCGAAGCTTGCACGTGCCCCTTAAATCTTTCATGAACATGAACAGCCCGCGCCCCTACGGCGACGTTGTCGACGATCTCGATGACGACGACGACGATTTCGATGACGACGACGACGATTTCGATGACGACGACGACGAGGATGATTGGGAAGCCGACGAAGGAGATTGGATAGACTATACATCCACGGAGTGATCATTGACCCGGGCCGGCGCTTTCTTTTAACAAACTCTGTTCATAAACCGACTTTATGTAATTTTACAATGTACTCTCTCACTCTTGCATGGAATCGTCGAGATCGTCGAGATCGTTCTCGTCGTCCTCGTCGTCAGCTTGGCGCTGCAATAGAGTCAACTCATCCAGAAGCTCCTCGATCGGCACCTCTGGTGCGTCGTCGTCGTCGTCGTCGTCGTCGCCAGCCGCCGCGGTGACGTTGGCGTTTATGGCGTTTTCATCCTTGAAAATTTGTACTTGCGCTCGCGTTTCCTCGTCTTCTTCCAACTCTTGATAGAACAACTCTTCGTCCTGAGCCATGCGATCAGCGCTCCCGCGAGACCTTTGTTGCGTTTCTTCGTCTTCTTCCACTTGCATGCGCTGTAAACGCCAATTTCTAGCCACGCCTCGCTCGCGCCTTCGTCGACGACTCTCGGCATACGACTTCTTCACGAGGAAAACATCCGGCACAACGCCTTGATGTTTACCCGAGTACTTCTCCATCTCTGGATCGACGATTTGCAAATTTGTCAAATCGTATCCAAGCGCGGTGTCGCCCGCTTGTAAGATATTCCCCAAGTGCGTCTTGACGAAAAACGTCGTGTCGTTGACGCCGAAATCGCTTGAGCGCGCGACTTCGACATCCGCCATGCACAACTTCCCTTGTCTCGTGGATTGATCGACTTCAACGTCAAGGATGACGTACTCTATCATCTGCTTCGCCGTCGCCGCCGCGCGAAACGGTTGGCGCCAATACTTTTCCTGATCGATCCAAATCTGTCGCATCGTCACCGGATCCGTAAACTGCAAAGAATTCGACACCCGCGTGCACAGCATCACCGGCCCAACGCTCCCAAACTCCTTCGAAAGCTTGAAAGGAATCACCACCAAATCTTCCTTGCACACCGGCACGATCTCCACGAAGAAAGTAAACCTGTAATTGTACGTATTGCTATTCGCGTCGTGCGACACCAACTGCTTGTCGCCCCTCGACCGCGTCGCCACCACGCTGCCCAAAAAATCTACAAACCTCAACCCATGCGATCGATGACCGTAATAAAAATCTAACCCATCCGGCTGACTCTTGATCCCGATCGCGTCTCGCTCCATGCCGTGCTTCAAAATCATCTGCTCGAGGAACAAAAACGTCCGCTTATGTTCCACTTTTTGCCGCACCTGCACGCACGCGTTCCACTGATCACTATTCGCCGCGCTCCGCGCGCACGCATCGCACATCCTCCACTCCACCACAAATTCCGTCACGAACGTCTGCTGCAGTATCGCTCCGTTCAGCACTTCCTTCTGTATGGTCAGCTTCGTCTTCAGTCGTTTACTGTGCGGCTCCGTCCACACGAAGCCCGCGTCCACGAGCTTCACCTTTTGCAATCCCTTGATGCGCTTGATGCAAAACGTCAGCAGCTCTTTGCTCTCGAGATCGGCGCGGATCCAGTGCTTGGGCGGCTGCAGGTAGCGCTCGCACTGCGAGCAATACGTGACGACGCAGTTTTTGCTGATGCCCTCGGTGATGTCAACCTGCGTGCGCACGCACTCGACGCACATGCCGCTCGGGTTCGGGTGCATCGGGATCGCGCACAGGCAGCACAGCACGCTCCGCGCGTCGCGCGCGCCATCGCTCGCGGGCGGCGCGCCGAACATCGCGACGCGCGGCGCGAAGTGCGCGCGACGCCTGGCGGCTGCGATGATTAGAGCCTTAACTATGGAACATCGGGACGGCGCGCGCGCGGACGGCGCGGATCGGCGTCGAGCGCCGGCGTCCGGCGCTCGAGCGCTAGATAAATCACAGGACGACGCGCTACTCGCGAGAGGATTCGATTTCGTCGACGCGGGCGTCGACGCGGGCGACGACGTCGTCGACGGAGACGGCGGCGCCGAGGGCGTCGAGCGCGAATTCGGGAAGCCGAAGCGAACGTAAATCGTAATTCACGTCTCGGATGGAGAATTGGTATCGAAGGGCGTGGAGATGGATGCGCTTGGCGGCGAGGGGTTTGGTGGTGGCGTCGTCGGAGGCGGTGAGGGCGATGAGGGCGTCGCATTCGGCGCACGCGGCGTCTCGACGCTCGGCGAGCTTTCGAGCGACGACCCGGGTCTCGGCGTCGTCGGCGTACGCGCGACCGGCGTAAGACGACTCTGGGTCTTCATCGCCGTATGCACTATCGAAGACGATCGGATGCCCGATGGATGAGAGATGCGCGCGAATCTGGTGGTAGCGCCCGTGCGATTCCAGACGACACGCTACGAGGGCGACGTCTTCGCTCTCGCGCCTTTGCAAGACAACGACGCGCGTCGCGCACGGCTTTCCGTCCTTTTCCGAAACCACGGCTAACGATGATTCTTTGTCTTTCGCGAGGGGCGAGTCGATGCGCACGCCACACTCGATTTGAGCGCCTCGAACGAGCGCCAAATACGTCTTCCCGAGCGACGTTTTCGACATCCACACGTTCGCCTTGGCCGCCAATTTCGGCGACGTCGCCGCGAGCCAAATCCCACTCACCGGAGCGTCGATCCTATTCACAGCCCAGACCTTACCCGCATCGCCGGTCGCGCGCGCGCGTTTCGTCCGCCGCGTTTCGCCCGTCGCGTCGTCCTTCGCCGCGCGGCGACGCCGCAGCGCCGACGTCAACGCCGCCAAATTCCCGTACCCTTGCCACCCTGGCGCCGCCCCCGCGAGCACCGGCACGCCCGCAGGTTTCTCCACCACGACTAACCCAGTCTTTTCACACTCAAACACGATCTCTGGCATCGCATCCGCGACGCACCGCTCGTGCACGCACCGCTCGATTTCGAGCAGCGTCCCCGCCGGGACGAACTCGTCCAAATGTTCCACACCCATCTCCGTCCACATCTCCTCCGTCGCCTCCCCGCCGCGCGGCATCTTTCGCAGCGCATCTATCACGCACCGCACGCGTCGCGCCGCGAGCGCTGTCGCCCAGTACGCGTCTACATCGTCCGAATTCCGCGCCGCAAACTCTGACTTTGAGACTTGATTGACGAGCACGTCACGAAAAGCACCTTCGTGACGCTTCGACACGCGCACGCGCACGCGTCGGCGATACGGCTCGACGTAACGTAAACCTCCGCACGTGAACGACCGGTCGAGGGCGTCCGAATCGTCGTCGTCGCGCGATCGCATGCGTGTCCCAATGCGGTGTCCCAGTGAAAGTCGTTACACTGGGACGCGCCCGCGATGCCGCGCGAGGCGCTGAACGCGATCGATGCCGAGCTCGAGGCGTTAGAAAAACGTCTCACCGAGCTCCCGAGCGAGAGCGAGAGCGAAAGCGCGTCGTCGTCGTCGTCGTCAAAGGAAAAGAAGCGAAAGAAGAAGCAAAAAAAAGAAAAAAAGGATGCAAAGAAACGACGACGGAAGCGCCGGGAAGCGTCGAGCGATGATGATGTGGAGGTCATCGTGGGAGGAGACGATTTACCGCGCATAGAACCGCTTCCCGCGGCGTTGCTGCCGGAAGGGAACGATTACAAGGGGAAAGGGGCGCGAGGGTCGTTTTTGGGCAAGTCGAGCGTCGGCGCGCGTGGCGCGCCGATTCCGGCTGGTTCGCGCGCGGACGGGGAGGGCAAGGACGCGCCGGGGACGTTTAAAAATGAACTCGAGCGGCGCTTGGCGAAACGCGCGGATCGACCGCGGTGCGAGGTGTGCCAGATGGACTTTACGAGCGACGCGCAGTACGCCGAGCACGCGCGCGGGAAGAAGCATTTGAGCAACGTGCGAAGCGCTGCCGGGGGGGGTGGCGCGAGCGGTGTTGGTGGGCGGAGGTACGTGAAACCACCTCCTGGACCACACTGTGAATTGTGTCGCAAAGTGTTCACGAGCGAGGCGCAGCGGGCGGAACATGTTCAAGGGAAATGGCATCGCCAACGCGTCAGCGGGGAGCTGCCACGTTCGAACAAACCGTACTCTTAGAAACAAACAAATGATTGTAAATTTACATCTATCTAGCGTAGCAGCGTTGTGGTACACGAATTAAAACATGTCTGGTGGCCGTTTTTGTTTCGGTGCGGGTGTCCAGCTCGCGAATGAACTATTGGTTCGCAGCAGGGAGCGGACATGGACGTCGTCGTCGTCGGAGAATTCGCTCAGCAAACCTTCGCTGAGTGGCTTGAGGGTGTGACGGTGGTTGTGCAAATCCTCCGCGCTGCCGTACGCCGAGGTTGCGTCACTGCCCGAGTCGCTAGCGATGGATTCTCGTGAGTTTGTCGCGCTCGGATTGCCCGAGCGAGCCGACCGCATCGTCGTCAAGCCGCGACGAATGTTTCTCCCTTGCTCGAGTAGTAACGCGACGTCGGGATTTTCAGACTTCCACTCGCGCGCCATCTTGATACCGATGTCGTAACCGTGACGAATGATGGCGCTGTACTTGTTGAATTCCAAAATCCCGATGCTCGAGACATTCGGACGAATGTACACGTCGATGTCTTCCAAGCGCGTTTGGTGCTTGACGGTGTCGGTGACAAACGGAAGCTGCCCTTGCATGTCCGCCATGGTCGGGATGGAATGTCCACCACCGAGCCATCGCGGAAGGAGTCGTCGCAAAAGCAACCACGTGCCGCTGATACCATCGCCCCAAGGCGTAAGCGATTGCCCATCCAAGCCTTCGCCCGCGACGTCGACGGCGATGACGTAGTGCGCGCCCAACGCGCGCATGACATCCGTGGGTAGATTATTGACGTATCCGCCGTCCACGAGCACGTGCATGTTCTTCTGTTGTCCTTGCTCGGTGTCACACACGGGAGGTAAAAAACCGACAAGTGCCATGCTCGCGCGCACGTAGCGCCAAAGCGTACCGTTTCGGTGCACGATTGGCATGCACGAGATTAAATCGAGCGTGCAGCAAAAGAACGGCAGCCAGCAGTCTTCGATTTTCGTTTCGCCGAGATTTATGCCGAGCGCACGGTTCATGCCCCAGCCGGTGAAGTAACTGACGACGGGAAGGGTGAGATCGATCACGCGTCCCCACGCGCTAGACATTTCCTTGGCAAACTTCGTCACCATGATGCGAACGAGAAGGGCGCTAGGGTCGCGAGCGTACATGCCGCCGACCATGGCGCCGATGGACGTACCGCCGACGGCGTCGATCGGAACGCCCTCTTCTTCCATCGCCGCGAGAACACCCACGTGAGCCAACCCACGTGCACCTCCACCACCCATGACTAAACCAACGGATAACTCGCGAAGTGAGCGGGCGAGACGCGCGGCATGCGACGGCACGAGACCAGAAGACGCCTGCATGGCGACGTGATGATGACGTTGGACGCTGAACGCCGTGAGCCAAGATTTCGTATCCTTGGGCGTCACATCGGCGTCTTGGTGCAAAAGCACAAGTTCTCGTTGAGCAAGCAAGACGCGTTGAAATTTTGTCTCACCGAGACCGTGAAGAAGGCGATCTTGTAGAGTTTGCCCTTCCTCGTGCGTCGGCGCTTGATCGTTTGCGTTGGCGACGAGCAAAATGGTATCGCTGTGTCGAGCGCATTGTGCGCACCAAGGCGACGGGAAAGGATCCCCTTTCAAGATCACGACGTCATACGCTGATTCAAGTTGAGAAAGCCAATTCGCCGTCGCTTCTTGTGCGAGCGGTCCGATAGCGGCTTGTCCGAGTTCCCCAAGCCGGCACGCGGAGTCCACTGTTCTCGCGCGACAAATCTTACTCAGCGCGAAGGCTAAGGAGTAGCAAAATTCGTCCAAATGAACGGCGGCACCTTCGGTGACGGGAATGACTGAGACTGTCTTCGGCGCGTTGGACGCCTTCTGGGAAAGCACTAAACCAGGAATCAGAGGCGCCGTGTGCGCGGTTCCGGACAACGCCGCCGTACGATTGGCCTGACGCAAACCCAAACCGCGCGCCAGGCGTACGAATGCCGTGGGCGCGGCGAACGCGAGCGTGTCCAATCCGGCGGATGATATCCATAACACTTGCGAGTCTCGCACAGCACGCGCTGTGAACCTAGCCGCGGGTGCCATCAAGCTCTGCCGTCTCGATCTCGGCGTCGCCGCCATGGGTCGCGATGCGGTGGTTTCCATGAGAACCGAATCTTCTCCAGTCGCCTCGCCAGGGCTCACGACGTAGCCAGGACCACTTGGAACGTACGCAGCGGTAGACTTACCACTTTGCGACTTTCGTCGCTTGAACAAATTTTGCGAAGAATTCGCGCGCGATAGCCCGTGGGGTTCTTCCATCTGTTCCCGCAGGCAACCCGTGACGACGATGTGCACGCCGCCTGCACGCGCATTTAAAGCTTCACCCGCCTCGAGCGTTTCCATTTCAGCGCCACATCGATCCCAAATCAGTGAGCTCGGTGCGTCGCGCACTCTTCGTGCGAGTGACACAACCATCTTATGTGTTATGGCAGCGCGCGTGCGGCCCAAGCGAGCCAGGGTACTCAACGGAAGCAAAACCACAACGGCACCGCTCGAACCAGCACGAATCGTCAGACCGCTGCGCTGACCAGTCAACAGCAAATGTGAACCAACGATGTCGCCGACGTTGGCGGTGAAAATTGGCGTCTCTGATGCCTGACGAATTCGCGGCGAGGAATTCGGTAGCGGTGGCTTTTCTCGTCTCGAGGATGGTACTGCTTCGACGAGCGCTTCTAGCGAGCCTCGTTCGACGATGAGTGCAGCGGCTGAAGCACCTTGTTGTAACACGATCGCACCAGGAGGAAACACTTTCGTCTCGACCGAGACTTCCGACGTCGGCTCTGGTTCTGGCTCAGCGTTCTTCTTTTCCTTGCGCCTAGCGAAGAATCCGCCGCTCTTCGACGCCGCTCCGGAGCTACGTTTTCTGTACCCATGTCGCTCCAACGTAGCAATAACGCCACTCGTATCAATCAAGCTCACTACTTTGGCGTCCAGCATCCGAGATAACGCGTGTGTGCATACAAGTGCCTCTTCGTCGCTGTCGCTCGGTTGCGGCTCGTCGGCGCCTCTATCGTGCACCCAGAGCGATCTCATGTCCCCCATCATGCCCACATACTTGCACACCGCCGCGAACCCACTCGCGAGTCTCAGCGCCACCCCTTGGGTGCCAATCACAGTGCCAGCGCACTCGTGATAATCCGACATGCGAAACACCGCTAAGACGCAACCTCGATTGGCGGCGCGCGCGGAGACGCGCACGCGATCGCGCCGGTGAAGCTCGTGATCCGAACCAAACGTCAGACGCACGCGCACGCGCTCTCCACTCTCGTCATGAGATTTCAGTGACATCGCTGGCGTCGATTCTTCGCCCAAACCGTCAACCGATGGTGACGAAAGCGCACGCGCCGCGTCTTCTCCTTCGTTCGCCTCAGCCGGCGCCGGAATGTGTTCTAATATATCCATGAAAGAATTCAAGCACGTTCCCGGCCGCGAACACAAAGTCGTCATCGCTTTCTGCTCGACGTCTCCTCGCACACTCACATCAATCTCTATCTGTCCTCGCAAATCAACCTCGCCGTCGACCAACACGGTCAACTCGTCGCGCGCCACCGATTCGCCCACGCGCTCTTTCGGGCGCACGACGACGGTTTTCGCCCGCGAGCGAAGCGTCGCCAAAGCGCTCTCCGACATCCCACGACACGCCGAGCACGCCTTCAAAGCCTCCAACGTCGGATCTAAATGCATCGCTCCCCCGCTCGGCGGCATCGTCGCCAATCCGTGCGCCGACATCGCCTCTCGCAAATCCTCCTCCGTCTTGTGCAGCACGCTCAACCCGTCGCCGCGAATATCCTTTAATTTCGCCTTGAGCTTCGTCTGCACCCGCCACGCCCGCCAAATTCGCACCGCCTGTCGCATTCGCCGCGGCTGATGCGGCATGTCGAACAACTTCAGCGACACGCTCTGAAACGCTCGAATCTTATACTCCTCGAGCAACACCCCTCGAAGCTCGTTCGACCGCTTCATCGCCGCCTCGCGCAGCTCTTTCAATCTTCGTATCGCCCGTATCGCTCGCTTCAGCAAGAAAAACCTACGTCGCGCAGCACCACCGCCTCCCGTCAGTCGCGTCGTCGTCGTCGTCGTCGTCGTCGTCGTTCGTCGTCGTTCGTCGTCTTCGTTCCCTCGCGCGTCCGTCTCGCCTCGTCGCCTCGTCGCCCACCTCGCCGCGTAGTACGCGCACGTCGCCGCCACCAGCGCCGTGATCCCTCGATCGACGCCGTACGCCCCCACGAGCACCGCCGCTAGAAACACAAACTCTCCACGCCGCAGCAGCATCGTCGCCGTCGTCGCGCGACGCCGCGCGTCGTCGTCTCGTCCGTCACCGTTGCCTCTCGCGATTCGCGACGATTCGCGCGCCGTTCGACGATTTCGCGTCGCGGTTCGCGCGCGACGTCGAGCGCTCGACGCGCGGTTCGCGCGATGCGTTCGCTCGCGACGCCGCGCGCGCGCGCGTCGCCGTGTGCCGACGGACGGCGCGTCGCTTCACATCATGGCGCGCGATGATGACGACGGCGACGGCGACGCGCACTACGCCGGCCTGTTCCTGGACGCCGACGCGCGCCGAAAGGTGTGGGCGCTCGCGCACCGACTGCTGGGGATGTCGTGCGCGCCGCCGGGCGCGAAATCGTCGGCGGATCACGTGACGCTCGCGCACGCGCCGGATCGAGACGCGACGACGCGAGTGCTCGAGCTCGCGCGGCGACGGCGATCGCGCGCGGTGACGGTGACGATGACGCACGCGTGCGTGCGACCGCGCGCGATGGTGATGGCGGTGTCGATCGAGATGGATCGCGAGCTGACGGGGCTGGAGACGCCGGCGACGCCGCACGTGTCGGTGTTCGCGCCGGAGACGATGGAGTGGAGAACTCTGGGCGACGTCGTCGCGGAGGATTTGGCGCGAGACGAGGGGTTGGATTTGCGGGCGTTGGGCGCGAGCGATGAGGCGCTGCGGTTGGAGTGTCGGCTAGGAGTGAAGATGAGAGACGGCAGCGTCGATTTTGGATTCGGGGGCGAGACGAGCGATTCGGGGCGGCACTCGGGATCTTCGTCGGCGATTCCGGGATTGGCGAGTCCGACTAAGAACAAACACTCGTTGGGGCGAACGAGCGAGGCGGCACCGCGCGCGACGTCGACGCGACCGGAGTATATGACGAAGAAACAAATCGCGGCGGCGAAGGCGAAGGCAAAGGCGCGCGAGGAGGCGCGGCCGTTGACGGCGGAGGAAATGGCGGAACGCGCCGTCGCCGAGGCGAAAAAGCAGGCACTGAAGGAGGAAAAACGACGAAATAACATACGACGCGAGTACTTGAGCTTGTGCGAGATGTTCGAGGAGCATCATCCAGAGTTTGTGAAGACGACGTTCATTCGATTTGGCTACGACATGGAGGCGACGGCGCAAGATTTGTTGGCCAGCATCGCGCCGGACATCGAGGACATGTACGACAACGATGAATACTATTCGGAGTACGATACGGAAGACGACGAATATGGATCCGAATCCGAATATGACTCCGAACCCGAATCCGAAGACAATTCTTCCAAGAAGGAAGGAATCAGCAAAGGGCTGAGCAAGAAGATCCGCCGCGCACAAGCGAAAGCGCAACGTCGGAAAGCTCGTGATGAGGAAACTACGCGCCGTCTCCAAGCCGCCGGATTAGGTACCGACCGACGAGAGGTGACAATCACGAGCGGGACGACTTGGGTCTCTAAGCCGCCGCCCAGCTCGACGCCGAATTGGGAAGTCAGCGGGGCGCGCGCGGAAATCATAAACGCTGCAAAACACTTGGCGTTCCTACAAGGTCCAAAGGCGAAGACGCAGAGGTTAAGCGTAAATTTGTCGGATAGAAACGCCGCGCGTCTAGAAGAGCTCTCTGAAGAAATGTCGCGCTTGCGAGTGCAGAGAGATAGGGGCGATACACGCGCCGCGGCGTTGCTCGGCGAAAAGGCGAAATTGAAGCAGGCGCTCGAGTCGATTGATACCGAGGTTGTAGCACCTTCGACAGCGGACAACGATAATCGAGGCTTCAATCGCGTCATTGATTTCCACGGTTACGATAGGTTGGACGCGATTCGACGTCTCGAGCGCGAACTGCTGAAGATAGCGCCAATGGTGAGTTCGGACTGGTCAATCAAACTCATCACCGGGCGAGGGAATCACAGCCGCGGCGGACGCGTTATTCACGGCGACATCATGCGCTGGTTGACTCAGAACGGTATCGCCTTTGACGAAGGACTCGGGCACGTCGTCGTGCGCACGATGGCGTCCATCAATCAGTAAACCAGTTCCATTCTTTGAATTTTTAACTAGATATTGTAGCGCGAGCACACAATTGATTGCTTGATTGACAAACAACACGACGATACGGGAGTCTATGGGCACAGCATCACCGAAGCAAAGCGTACACGACAACGTTAAACGATGTCGTCACGACACGCGGGGCATCGCCGACTGCGTCGCGAATAGCTGATTCTGGGTTGTGAAAGCCACTCGGACCCATGAAGACGAGATCGGCTACGGCGTCGGCGGGAAGCGGAACCACGTCGCGAATCGCGCGTCGGAACACGACGTCGAACCCGGCGGCAAGAAAAGCTTCATCAACGCGAGTGGACTTGTTCGGCTCGACGCCGAGGACGGTGATTTTGTCGTCGTCCCGGAACGCGTCGCGAAGCTCGACCATGTGATCGTCGTCCGGACTCGCGACGACGGCTCGACCGCCTTTCCTTAGTACCCTCGCGAGCTCCGTCGGTGAACGCGGTGCGAATACACTCATGGCGACGTCTACGCTATCATCGTCCAGGGGCAAATCGCGCGTCGCGTCAGCGACGGCGACGCGCGCGAATCGGCCGATGGCCGCCGCGCACAAATCGGCGGCGTCCTTCGAAGCGTCCAACGCCGCGAGTTCCAACTCGACGTCATCCCGCGCTCTCGCGCGCTCGAGCACGACGGATGAATAATAGCCCTCACCGCACCCGAAATCGACCACTCGGAGCGGTTTCGCCTTCACCTTCGCCGACGCCGCGTTCGGGTTCGCCGCGTTCGGATTCGCCGCGCGCGCTTCGCTCCTCGCTTCCCGCTTCCGCGCCATGCGTCTCGCTCGCGGCGACGTCGCCGTCGTCGACGCCGCATCGCCTCCAGACCTTAATTCTACCGCTAACCCTAATTCCGCGTCCCCATCGCGCGCGTCCGCCGCGCGTCCCAACACCGCGTCCGCCACCGCCTCGCTCAGCGCGCCGAAGTGCCCGCCCTCGACCAAAAATCGCCGTCTCGCGCGCAGCTGCGCCCTCGAGTCCCCTCGCACGCGCTTCCCGACGAACAAATTCACGTACCCAGACGCGCTCGCGTCGAGCGCGTGTCCGTTCGCGCAGCGATACGTCGCCGCGGCGCGTTTTTCATCGCCGCCGTCGATACAGTTGGCGTCCCGCTCCGACCGCAACCGCTCCCGCGCGCCCCGTCGAAGGCACGCCGGACATCGCCAGCGCGCGGGGGCGTCGTCGCGAACCGCTCGAGCGCGCGCGTCGCGCGCGCGCGCGCGCGGGCTCGGCGTCGCGAGGCGAGCCGTCGAACATCGCGTCATTGTTTGGCGCGTCGTCGGCGGTCGGCGTCATGACGACGCCGCGCGCCGTCGCGCCGTCGCGCGCGCGCGTCGTCGCGCGCGCGAACGGACCGAGGCGCGGTCGGCGTCTCGCGACGTCGCGCGCGCGGCGTCGCGCGCGCGCGACGCGCGACGGCGTCGAGGACGGTGCCGACGTCCCGGAAGACGTCGCCGACGCCTTCGCGAGCGCCACGACGCGCGAAACGAGGGCCGCGATCGCGCGAAACACCGACGTCGACGCCCTGCGGGCGTCTCGCGACGCGGCGAAGGCGGCGCTGGCGAAAGCGGAGCTGGCGTACGCGGCGGCGACGCTCGCGAGGGAGGCGTCGCGAGACGACGACGACGACGTCGAGTTTTCGTGTTCGTACGGCTACATCGCGAGCTTGCGAGGGTGCTACATCGACATCGAACGACACGGTGTGCCGCGAGGGTTTTTGCAGAGCGGCACCGAGAACTTCGCGCGCGAGCTCAGAGAGATGATGGCGTATTTCGACGCGAATACGCCAGAGACGGAGAAGGCGCGAGACGCGATGCCGGCCGAGTTGCGGGCGAAGATGGACGCGCTGCGATTGGACGCGGACGCGATTTGGGCGCGGGAGCGAGCGAGGCCGGAGATTTCGGCGCCTTGGATACTGAAGGTGCCGTACGTGGCGCTGTGCGTGATGTTGGATAAATTGTTCGACGAGACGCAGCCGGTGCAACGGTTTTGGTTTCTTGAAACCGTCGCGAGGATGCCGTACTTTAGTTACACGTCCATGCTGACGTTTTATGAAATCTTGGGATGGTGGCGACGAAGCTCGGAGCTTCGTAAAGTGCACTTCGCGGAGGAATGGAACGAGTATCATCATCTGCTCGTCATGGAGTCGCTCGGCGGCGACGCGTGTTGGCGGGATCGTTTTTTGGGCCAGCACGCCGCCATCGTGTATTACTTCGTGCTCGTCGCGCTGTGGCTCATATCTCCGGCGTTGGCGTATAACTTCTCAGAGCTCATCGAGGGACACGCCGTGGACACGTACGGGCAATTCGTCGATCAAAACGCCGAGCTCCTGAAGAGCATGCCCGCGCCGAGAATCGCCGTCGAATATTACGAAGCCGCCGATTTGTACCTTTTCGACGAGTTCCAAACCGCGAGAGAGGTGCGCTCGAGACGTCCGCAAATCAGATCGCTGTTCGACGTCTTTAGCAACATTCGCGACGACGAGGGCGAGCACGTGAACACCATGAACGCGTGTCAACGCGAAGATTCCGACATTAGCTCTCCCAACGCCGTCAACGCGAAAACCGCCGCCATCGCGGCGTTAATCGCCGCGCAATACGCGTTTCAGAAAATCGCGGAAACCGCCCTCATGGCTGACGAAGTCGCCATCGATGTCGACGCCGTGATGGATGAAAAAGTCACCGTCGGCGTCTTCGACGCCATTTTGCGATTGTTCGATTTCCTTTAGCTCTTGTTGGCCGCGAAACCAATTCCAAACCGCCGCAGGGGCTCGCCTCACTCCGCGCCGCGCCGCGCCGCGCGCCTCGTCCGACCGCGCATCGAATCGGCGCGACGAACGTCGCGTCACCCGCGCGCATGGGCTGCGTCGCCTCCGGTCCCGTGGACGAGGAGCGCGAGCGCCAACGCCTCGCCGACCAGACACACTTTCGACCGGGACAAATTCGAGTCTTGCGCGATGTCTTCTCCAAGGTGAGCCGCTCGCACGACGCCGACGGCGCGATCGACGCGGATGAGTTCCAACTCGCGCTCTTCGGCCGCGAAGTGAACGGAGGGAAGACGAGAGATTTGTTTAGCGAACGAATCTTCGCGTGCTTTGACAGCGCGCGGGACGGACAGTTGACGTTTGAGGAATTCGTGAAAGGCTTGAGCGTGTTTCATCCGCAAGCGACGCGAAACGAGAAGACGGAGTTTGCATTTAGGGTGTATGACTTGCGCGGGACGGGCGCGATCGAAAGGGAGGACGTGCGAGAGATGTTGGAGGCGGTGCTGCGACAGTCGAAGGCGATGACGCTGACGAAGGAGATGATGGAGGCGGTGCTGAACAAAACGTTCGAGGATTGCGATTTGACGAAGGATGGGGTGATTTCCATGAAGGAGTTTAAGACGTTGGTGGAGAAGAATGAGAAGATCATCGCGAACATGACGATGCCGAGCTTGGAGCGACTGACTAAGGTGTATCCGGACTTTTTGTTCACGCAACGGGTTGGTTCGGTGCGATAGCGCGCGTTTGAGGCGGCGATAGCGCGCCGCGTCGGACCGCGTTTGTCGTCGTCGTCGTCGTTGTAACGTTATATTTAACATCGCGCGGCCGCTCGATGTGTCTAACAAATCCTAACAAATCACGAGTCGAACGTCTTCGTAACCGAATCTCGCCTTGTGACTGTCGTACAGCGAACGCATGGCGTCGATAAACTCGTCCAATTTCGCCTGAACCTCTTCCTTGCTCGGATCTGGGTTTTTTTCAACCTCGATCGGTTTGCCCACGACCGTGTTGAGCGCCGTCGCGTACGGGATGGGCGTGCAAAATTTCCCCCAGAAAATAATCGGCGCGAACGAAAACGTCTTCCCGATCCAATCCGCCACGAATTTCGGCACGATCGGCGGCCCGAGCCGCCAGTACCCGTACGTCCGACTTTGTCCGAACGTGTACGCGGGAATCAGTTTCGCTCCGGTCACGATGGCGATCTTCACGAATCCGTATCGCTTGCGCAAATACAACGTCTCCACGCCGCGTTCCATCGCCATGCACTCGGCGACGCCGCCGGGAATGATCACCGCCGTCTTCCCCGCTCGCAGCATCCTCAGCATGCACGCCTTCGAGATCGGATCCAACCCCAACCACGTCCACAGATGTTTCACGAGCGGGACTTTAAATATCGCCGCGCTCGCCAGCGCCCGCGCGCCTCGTCTCGCCGCCGGCGTCAATCCTCGTCGCCGCGCCCCCTCGTCGTCGTGCATAAAATACTCCGCGAACGATATCACGCTCAGCGGCAGCACCCCGTGCGGTTCCAGTCCTATCACGCACGCCTCTTCGTTCCTCACCGCTCGCAGATACGCCTCCTCGTCTTCGAATTCCAATCGCGTCGGAAAGTACGCCGTCGCCGTCCTCGTCACCGCGCGCGCCAACCGCGCGCCCCACCTCGGCGTCGCCACCGTCCGCGGGATCGCCGCCGCCGCGACCAGCGTCGCGAGCGCCGTCACCGCCATCGCGCTCGGCAGCGTCCACACCGCCAGCGCCGTCACCGCGACGTCGACGTGAATCAATCCGAGCCACGCGAACATGAGCGCGTGTCGGCGCGTCGCCGACGACGCGCGCGCCGACGCGCTCGCCGACGGCGCGGCGTCGACGCGCGTCATCGCGGACGGTATCGCGCGCGCCATCGCGACGACGCGCGACGCGACGCGACGCGACGCGACGCGAACGTCGCGCACAGACGCGAAAATCGATCGTTTCGCTCGAGCGTCTCGAGACTTGAAGATTTAAAACGACGCGAAAACAAAACGACGCTGAAACGACGCGAAAACGACGCGAAAACGACGCGCGAATGAAACGCGTGCGTTAAATAATACCGCCGCGCGCGATCGCGCGACGCGTTCGGGCGCGATCGTCGTCGGCGAGGGCGCGGGGCGACCGGACGCGTCGCGGCTAAAAATAGCGACGCGAATCGACGAATCGACGCGTCGACGCGTCGACGCGAGAGACCGGCGCGCGACGATGGCGACGACCCACCGCGCGGCGGCGGGCGCGCGCGGTGGGTTTTCGCGCGTGACGCGCGAGGAGGCGCGCGCGATGGCGCGACGCGCGCGCGGGCGGTGGGACGACGGCGGGGAGGAGCGAGACGAAGCGACGCGCGCGGACGCGGACGCGGACGCGGACGCGGGCGCGGGCGACGGTGGGACGGAGGCGGCGGCGCGCGAGCGCGCGCGGCGCGAGCGCATGCGCGCGGCGGACGCTGCGCGCGCGCGAGGGAAGGCGGAGACGAATCGGGGCGCGGAGGACGCGCGGGAGGGCGACGCGGCGGCGCCGAGGCGCACCGTGCGAGAGGAGACGGATGGGGAGACTCGAGCGCGCGCGGCGGCTGAGCTCGAGAATGATCTCGTGGACGTGCGCGAGATGAATTCTATGGTTTTGTACGGCAAGGTTATGACGTCGCGAGACGCGCAGGTGGAGGAGAAGCGCGCGCTGCGAATCGCCGCCGAGGCGGAGCGGCGACGGTTGGACGAGGAGATGGAGCGCGATCGCGTCGCCGCGATCGCGCGCATGGAACGTCGCGAACGCGAGCGTAGGTTCGAGATGAAACTCGGCGCAGATACGCTGCGCGAGCAAATCGCGGAGCGCGAGCGCGCGCGCGCGATGGAGCAGGAACGCCGCGAGCGGGAATCTCGCAAGCGCGTCGAAGACATCGAGCGCGCCATCGAAGAGGACGCCGCGGACAAGCAGCGCAAGCGCGTGGCCGCGCTGAAACTTCTGGACGAGATAAACGCTGAAAACGAAGAACAAATCAAGCGCAAAGCCGAGGCCGAGCGCGCCGAACGCGCGGAAGATGAACGCGTGATGGAGTACTTGCGATTGAAAGCCGAGCGCGACGCCGCCAAAGCCGCCGAGGAGGAAGCGCAGCGCCGAGCGCGCGAACTCGAGACCGCGCGTCTTCGTTCGATGCAAGAAAAGTACATCGATGGTCGCGCCGAGCAAGACTTTATTCGCGCGCAAAAGCTGCAAGATGAGTACGACAGACAGACGCGCGAGAAGGAACGCGCCGAACGCGCCAAGCGACGCCAAATGCTTGAAGATTTAGCCGCCGCTCGCGTGGCGCAGCACGAAGAAAAGGTGCGATTGCAGCGCATCGAGAAGGAGAACGAAAAAGAAAACGCCGAACGTTTGAAACGAGAGTACGAGGCGCAGCTGCTGGCGGAGCGGCAGAGAGAGGAGGCGCGGCGCGAGGCAGCGGCGGCGCACAAGCGCGATTTAATCCGTCAAATGCAATCCAACGAAGAGGCGAAACGACGGGCGGAGGCGCGCGCGGCTGAAGAGGCTGAAGAGGCGCGCCGGCGCGAAAGACAAACGCACGTTTTACTTGAACAAATTCGCGAGCGTAAAGTCAAAGAAATGGAGCGCGACGCGATTCCAGACAAATACACCGTCGAGCTTCGATCGAAGAAGAGCGTGTGCGCGTGAAAATTTCAACTCATATCGTACTCAACAAATCATTTAATGCGCTCTCGCTTCGCGCGCCTTGAGATACAAATCCGCAGTGCGAATCATCCACAACGCGTTCGGGAGCGACTTGTTGTAACTGTTGCGCCCTATGGACTGTGCGTTCTTCGCGAGCGACTCGGGCGACGCCTTGACGCGAAGCCACTGGTAGCCAAACACGCATCGCATCGTATCCAATACTCCGTTTTCATACTGCACTTGTAACTCTTCTCGCGTGAGCAACTCTTCGCCAGCGTTTTCTTTACTCGACACCGCGCCGAATTCCGCCGCGGCTTCACAAAACGCGTCGTAGTACACGTCGACGAGTGCGTTTTCCGCGGCGCCGTCGGCGCTCAGCCCCTCCGGCGCCACGGACGCGCACATAAAATGCCCGACATCCGTACCGCCGAGCCCGATCCCGGTCCATTGGAAATCGATCAGACCGATTTCCCATTCGTCGGACTCCCCCGCGCGTCGCTCAAAAATGTTACCCGATTTCGGATCACCGTGGATGACGGTTTGCAGCGCCGCCAGTCTCTCGCCGCCGTGTCGCAACGCGTCGTCGGCGCCCGGACATCCCGAAAACGGGTGCGTCTCCGCGCCTATTCGACGCGCGTGCGACTGTAATCTCGCACCGACGGTTCGCGCCACGGCGACGTCGATCGTCGGCTCGGCCTCAATCGCGGCGCCGAAGCTGGACATATGCTGCTCCCACGCGCTCGCCACGACGTCCATCTGATCGTCCGGTTGCATGTTCGGTTGCCAATATCCGCCCGAGCTCCAAACCGTGGCGAGAAGATCCTCATTCGCGGCTTTCGATGACTTTCGGAAGCGACTTCCCGGAAGGAAGAACGCGTGCATGCGCGCGAGCGCTCTGAGCGCGCATTTGGCTTGATCCGGTCGAAGCATCTTCGCCTGTTCCCAACCGTCGCTCGGGTGAAAGTCTTCGAGCAAGAGGGAAAACTTGCTCTCGATCGGGTCGTCGTGCACCGGTCGCAAGTCGGCGGCGTAGCATATCGGTACGCCGATGCCCGCTTCTTCGAGCGCCTTACACGCGTCCGAGGCGAGAAACGACGCCTCGACGGCGTACGATTTACTGTCGCGCGCAATTTTGAGCGGTTGCGTGACTTGCTTGGTGCGCATGTATTCGAGATTGCCCATGTCGACTTTTTTGTAGAACGCCGACCGGGGCAGACGACCGTCGTCGTCTGTGGACCATTTGAAATAGATACGACACGCATCGCTCATCAAACCGCGCACGGCGTCGCGCTCGGGGGCGGAGTATCCGGAAAGCGAGACGTCGCCTTCGGCGCCGACGGCGCGCGCGACGCGGTCGCCGACGTCTCGCGCCGACAACGGTCCGCCGCCCAAACACCGCGCGACGTCGCTCGCCTGAATTTCATCGCCGCCGAATGCGAGCGAGCTATCACCACCCGTGAAGCGATTCAGCATCTTCTTCAAGTCTTCGTTTCCACGCATCTCCGAGCACACGGCGTCGTGCGAAATCGCGCCTTCGCACGCGGCGGACGAACCGACGACGCCGAGTTGGTTCACCAACCCCCCCGGCGAGTCTTCGTAATGCATCAGCGGCGCGCCGTATAAATCCGTCACTTTCCCCCCGCACGCGCGAACGATCGCTTCGGGTGCGCACGTGTCCCACAGCGACGTCCCGAAGTGCATCAAAGCGTACTCGGCGCGACCTTCCGCGACGGCGAGCAATTTATTCCCGGCGCCGCCGATCGAGCCGTGCGCGTACGTCGCCCCGCTTTTCGTCGCCGTCTCTCGCAAAATCTCTTTCGCCGCGATTAACGCCGCATTTTTGGAATCTCCCGTCACCGAGCGCACCTGCGCGTTCTCTGCGTCGAATCGTATCTCGAGAGCGGCGCCGCGCTCGCCGTGCGCGCCCACGGCGCCGCGCTTCGCCCCCGGCGCCACCGCGCCGTACACCACGCACGCCTCCGACGACGCGACGTCACCATCAGGAAACGGCAACCCGATCGCACCCGCCACCGCGCGTCCGCGCACGGCGATTCCGATCAAGCACTGCACCGCGCGCAGACGCGACTCGACGAATTCTCGCGTCCCGTCCACGGGATCGATGAACACCGTCACGTCCTCGCTTTTCACCCGCATCGTCCGCAATCGCGCGTCATCGCACGTTTCAATCGCCGCACACAAATCCTCGCGTAGCGGCGCCCCTCGCTTCGGGCTCATCGGCGCCGCGTCGTCGTTTTCGTCCTCCTCGCCCACGATTTTCACCGTCGGCCACCGCGCCTTCAACGCGCTCACGATCGCGCTCTGCGCCGCCACGTCCGCCTCCGTCAGCGCCGACCGCGGATCGCTCGCCACTTTTCTCGTCACCACGAACGCGCTCTCATCGTCGCTCGCCGCTTCATCGCGCGCTTTTTGCACTCGCCGTATCTCCGCGCACCCGCGTCCCGCCGCGTCGACGCACGTCGACAGCAGCGTCGTCACGTCGATCGCCGCCGCCTCTCCCGCCATGACTCGCCGCGCGTTTGCGCGCGTCGTTCGCGCGACCTTCGAGCGTTTCGCTTTAATCGCGTCGCCGCGCGCTCGCGTCGTCGTCGTCGTCGCCGTCGCGCCTCGCCCCGCGCGCATGCACCCCGCGCGCGCTGGGGACGAAAGACACGCGCGAATCTCCGCGCAATCGCCTCAACTCCGCGTCCGGGATGCTCCACACGTGCGCCTGCAGCGCGACGGCCCACAAAATGAGCGCACCCGCGACGTACGGTCGCGCGCTCGAGCGCATTCGCGTCGCGCGAGGCGACGAGTGGCGACGACGGGGACGCGACGCGACGCGATCAATCCGACCGCGTCTGCGGCGCCGCATTCGGCACTAGTACGCTAATCACTATCGTTACACGCGCTAAAATATCGCGCTCGCGGGCGTCGAGCGTCAGGTTTGCGTTCCCGAGACGCCGTGCTCGCGCTGCAGACGCGCCGTCTCCGCCGCGCGTCGCTCGACGCTCTGCGTCGCCTTTCCGCTCTGGTGATACAGCACGATCAGGTAGCGGTTCGCGACGTTGAATCCGCTGAGGTGCTCGCACGCCTGCTTGGCGTCGTGGATGTCCTCGTAGACGACGTAGGCGGTGCCCTTGGTCGCCTTGGTCGTCCCGAGGCGAATCTGTCGCAGGGCGCCGTATTTACCGAATATCTCGTGCATGTCCTCGCTGCTGACGTTGAAGGGGAGGTTACGGACGTACAGCGTGCGGTTGACCTCGGGCGGGAGGCGGGCGAGGGGACGGGAGGCGAGGTTGGCGGTCATGGCGTGGGATTGTGAGGGTTGCGCCGCGGCGACCGGGACGCGCGTCGGGACGCGAGGAAATCTCTTCGAGCGCGCGCGATAAATACGCGGCGATGAATGCGTGCGCGTGCGCATTTTATAAAACGTAGACGCGCGCGGTATCGCGCGGTATCGCGCGGTGGCGCTCAGTCGCGTTTGACGGCGACGACGGCGCCGTCGGCGGTGACGATTTCGCCCTCGCGCTCTCGGCGCATGATTTCGAGCGCCACTTCGCACGATTCGGCGATGATGGGCTCGGGATCGGACGCGAACGACTCGAGGTACCCTCGCGTGCTCGGATGCGCGATCGATCCGAGCGCTTCGGCGGCTTCGTGACGCACCATGGGGTGCTCGCGCGAGTCTTCGAGGCATCGAATCAACGCGTCTCGCGCCCCCGGGCTCGCGCTCTGTAATTGCCCCAACACGTAGCACACCTCGTGCTTCAGCAGCGCGCTCCCGCTCGCGCTCAAAACCTCGCCCAGGACGTCCGCGCACGCGTCGCTGGATTCTCGATCGGCGCACGATTTATTCCGCAACGCGAACATCGCCGCGTACCGCTCCCACATTTCGTGCGCGTCGTCCAAAACCACCGCCTTCAATCGCTCGAACGGCGTCTCCGTCGGCATCGCCGGGATCGGATCGACGCTCAAACACGTCGTCTCCGTTTTACCCGCCTCCGCTTCCCCCGTCGTCCCTCCGTCGTCGCGTCGTCGACTCGCGCGTTCCTTCGCGCTCCCCGTCGCGCTCCCCGTGTCCCTCGCGCCCCCCGCGCCGCACATCTCCAGTTTCCTCAGCGCCAGCGCCGCCGTCTCCGCCACCTCCCGGCGCGCATCCCCCGCCGCTTCCCTCAGCGCCGTCGCGCATCGTCCATCGTCGCTCGCGATCGCGCCCAGCGCCTCGGCGCACTCGTGTCGAACCATCCCGTCGTCGTCGCCGTCCCGCAGCGTCTCCATCAGCGCGTCGATCGCGCGTCGCGCGCGCATCTGCCCCAGCGCGAACGCGCACTCGTGCCGCACGAGCGCCGATTCCTTCCGCGACGCGCGCAGCCGCTCGACGAGCGCGTCGACGGCGTCGGGCGTCGCGAGCGCGCGGAGCTGGAAGAGCGCGGAGAAGCGCGCGGGCGTCGGCGCGCGCGCGTCGCGGAGCGTCGCTGCGGCGCGCGCGACGGCGTCGGTTGTCGCGGCGTCTTCCGGCATCTCGTCGAGCCGGTTCGAGCGTCGTCGCGCGTCGGCGCGCGTCGGCGAGTGCGGCGTCTCCAATCGTCACACCGCGGGATGCGTCCGCGCGGCGCGCGCTCGCGGAGCGCCGTCGTGCTCGAGCGCGCCGCGGACGACTACGTCGATCGCCCGGCGCGTCGCGTCTCGATCGGCGTCTCGAACGCCGACGGCGACGCGTCGAGCGACGATTTGCGCGTGACGCGGTTCGAGTGTCACGCGCTCGCGACGTCGCGCGGCGTCGTCGCGTGCGCGGGATGCGCGCCGAGCGCGCCGGGGGACGGCGTCGTGTACTTCGCGCCGCGCGGGCGCGGTCGGGGGGTGTGGCGGCGCGCGCGAGGCGCGCGAGGGTGCGCGAGCGCGGCGGCGACGCGCGACGACGCGGACGAGTTCGCCGTCGGGATGACGGACGGGTCGGTGTGGGTGTATCGATGCGCGCGCGAGCGCGGGATGGAGGCGAGTAAAGTGGCGACGCTGACGCCGCCGGGATGGGACGCGGGATGGGGTCGGGCGCGGGACGCGTCGGCGACGCGGTGCGCGCGGCTGGTCGTCGTCGGTCGAGCGCGGCGCGCGGGGACGTTGGTCGCGCGGCACGGCTCCGGGGGGGCGAGCCTGGCGGTGTGGGACGTCGAGACGCTGTCGCCGTCGACGGCTTCGGGAGAGGCGAAGGGATTCGCGTCGATGGCGAAGAGCACGTGGTTGGGGACGACGTCGGCGTACGCGGCGTTGGGCGGCGACGGATTCGTCGCGACGTCGATGGATCAAAAGAGCGTCGCGGCGGTGGAGGTGAACGATCTCGGGCGCGCGCGGTTGATTTGGCGCTCGAGGCGCGAGCCGGGACGAGGGGTGTTTCTCGCCGGCGCGGCCGTGATCGACAGGGGAGGGACGTTGTCGTCTCGCGCGGCGACGTGCTCGTGCGAGGAGATGGTGCACGGGACGACGTACGCGGCTCCGGATTCGTCCGTAAAGCTCGTGATTTTAGACGCCGAGGACGGCGCGGAGGTGAATCGGTTTAGCATCGAAGGGCTCGGCGCGTCCAACGTCTTCATCGACTGCGGTTCGCTGTGCAGCGTGGGCGGGAGCTTATTCTTGGCGCATCGCGACGGCGCGATTTGGGTCATCAATCCGGGCAACGGCGCGTTGATCACCTCGCTTCACCCGGCGCAGCACTTTCACGACACGAGCGGGCACAGACGAACGCTTCCAAGCTTGCTCGCGATCACGCCCGCTCGAGATGAGATGTACGGCGCGACGTGTGACGGCGGCGTCGCGCACTGCTGGCGCGTCGGCAATCCCACGCGCTGGAGTCGCGCGTCGCACAAAAACTTTCCCGCGGCGTTTCGCGAATCCGTGCGAACGCTACTGCTGTGCGTGCACGCGCACGTCAACCCCACGCGCGCTATGATGCGCGTGAAATTAGCGCCGCGAAACGTCGCGGACGACGACGACGTCGACGTCGACGGCCACGAACGTTTGCGCCACGTCGAAGGCTTCATCGACGCCGCGGCGCGCGAACCGGCGCTGTTGGAGATGATCGTCGGGCGAATGGCGCGCGCGTTATTCGGGTGCGAGGTCGACGACGCGTTTTAGATTACCTTAGAGATACACATTAGAACGTTAGCGGCGTTGTTGTTACGCGTTCCTAGCCCGCGCGCGCGAGCCGCCGCGAAATAATCTATTCACTTCTTCGGCCCGTCGAGGTGGTTACGAAGTCGAGCGACGTTTTGCGCTTGATCCGGCGCCACCAAGTTCACCACCCACATCGGGAGCACGCCTTTCGGGTCGGCCTGAACGACGTAAAACAACGTCGATCCACCGGTCTCCCGATTCGGCACGGCGTAGTATCCCGAAACGAGAATTGCACCGCGCACGTGTCCCTCGAGCGGCGGCGCCACGGCGTTGACGACGCCATTTTCGATCGATTGCGCGGCGACGACGACGGCCCCGTTCGGCATCTTCATCGTCAATTGCTCCCACACGAAATCGCGGTCGCGTATGATGGACGGAAGCCTAAACGTCCCTCGCAAAATCGCGTGTCCCGGACGACATCCGAGCGGATTACTCGCGTCGGGCCGCTCCGGCGGCACCGACTCGATCGTCTCCATCGCCGACCGATTCCCCTCGCTCGCGCGCCCCGTCCCTCGCGCCTTCGCGTCTCGCGCCTTCGCCTTGGCCGATCTCTCCAACCGCTCGAACAACTCGCCGAAATTCGCGCCTCGATTCCAAAGTCCCCGCGCGCGCCGTCGCGTTTTCGCCCCCTCTCCTCCACCCGCCCCCGCGCGCTCGACCGCACCGCCCTCGCCCCCCGTCGTCTTCACCATGTCGTCGTACAACCTATAGCTCAGCACGTCCCCTCCCTTGAACATGTCGTCCAGAATCTTAAAGTGTTCGTCGAACGCGCTCGCCTCGCTAAAGAACGCGAACACCTCATCCGCGCTCGCCCTCGTCTCCGTCACCCCCAGCACTTGGTGCGCCCTCGACGCCGCGCTCGCCGACGCGCGGCGATACACGCGCGCGCCGTCCGCGTCGCTCGCGCGTCGCCACGGCGCCCCGCCGTCGCGCGCGGCGAACGCGCGAAACAACTTTTTCAACAAATTCGCATCCGCGGCGCTCAAGCGCGTCCCGTGCGCGTCCCCGTACGCGCTCGGCGCGTCGACCGCGTCGCCGAGGTCGTTCAGAACCACCAGCGCGTCCGACGCGAGGCGATCGAGCGCGTCGCGCATCGCGAAGTGCGGTGAAGCGGATTCGCGCGCCAACGGTGAATCCGCACTCGACGCCGCGACGGCGCGGCGTCGCGCGTCATGGACGCCGACGCGCGCGAGACGCGCGCCGAGCGTCGCGACGCGCGCGCTCGCGACGCGCGCGACGCGTCCGGGGCGTCGACGGAGGCGGACGCGCGATTGGAGTGCGAAATCTTCGTCGTCGATGACGCGCTCGGCGTCGACCGACGGCGCCGGGCGCGCGCGCGACCGCCCGACGGCGCGGTCGAGCGGTCGTTCAGCATCAGCGCCATGTTCGGGTACGCGCAGACGGACGGCGGCGCGAGCGCGGGCGCGGAGGCGGCGGCGAGGGAAGAATTCGACGACGGGGCGATGGAATTCATCGCGGCGTCGAGCGCGCGAGGACGCGCGCGCGGCGATGAGGGCGACGCGGACGCGCGAGGACGCGCGTTGGCGTGCTCGGTGAGCGGATTCGGCGCGAGCGGGAGCGCGCGAGCGGCCAAGGTGGAAAATTTTATCGCGGCGAGACGACGCGCGACGAAACGGTTGGCGCCGTGGTACGAGGGATCGCGCGCGAGGATCCACGCGATGGCGCACTCGCGCGATGGGGAGAGCTTGTTGTGCTGCACGAGCGCGGGAGGGGTGTACGTGGTGCCGATTTTGGAGTTGACGCGCGACGCGGAGGCGTCGCCGGCGATGCGGGTGTTGGCGTCGAGAGGGCCGAAGCCGGCGAGCGCGCTGTGGTGGTATCGCGCGCTCGAACCCGAGCGCGAGGATCCGGTGGTGGGGATATGCGTCGGCGTGGACGGGGAGGTGCGGGCGTGGGACGTGAAGGAGGGGTCGCCTCTGGGCGCGTGCGTCGTCGGCGCCAAGTGCGCGAGCGCGGAGCTCGCGCGCGGCGCGACGAAGCAATTTCTCGTCATCAACGGTGTTCAGGGCGAAGTTTGGACGTTGATGCTGGAGAAAATGTCGCGCGTGGTGAAGACGTCGACGAGCGAAAAAGGCAAGGTGGAGACGACGACCAAGGCTGAATCGTTACCGGACGCCGCGGGTTCGCACGGATTCGCCGCGCACCTGCTCAAGGATGAGTACGGCGTTCGCGAGGGGCGGCAGGTGACGCTGAGCGTGCAAGAGACCGGCGAGAGCGATGGATATTCGCTCATCGCTGCGTTGATCGATCGCCGTACGTTGGAGTTGTACGACGTGGATCGCGCCACCGAGCCAAAATCCACGCACGCGTTGCCGAATCACACCGTCGCCGTGCACGTGACTGAAGATTTAATATTCGCCTTGGTGCGCGAACCGGTTTTCGGTGAGGAAGATCTCGCAGACTTAACCTCATTCACCGCGTCCGTGCACGTGTTGGCGCGAAGATTCGGGACCGACGGTTCCAAGTCGTTTACGCTGCAGACGTTTCACGTGCCGCGCTCCGCGGGCGTGCCAAAAAAGTTCCTCGCGGCTGAGCTCCCGGAAACGTACGTGCGAAGACGAGAGACGCTGTGCGGATGCATGTTGTGGACATCGTACGGGGTGTACGAAATTAAGTCAAAAGTCGACATCGCGTCTACGCTGCGATCGTTCATGTCGCCGAACGCGGTCGTTGCCTCGACCCGCCGCGACGCGTGGGCGCCGATCGAACGCGACGAGTTCGGTGACAACGCTTTAAGCGTAGATCTCGACCAAGACGAACGCTTAAAACTCGTCGCGCACGTCTTGGACGAGGATCACATGCCCGTGTTCGTCGAGGCTGCGCGCCAGGAGCTCAAGCGACAAAATTTCTCTCGAGCGCGCGATTTATTCGGGAAGACTGGAAAGCCACTCAAAGATTTCATCTCGCTGAGCTTAGAGGCGTGGGAGGCGTCGCAAGCACTGACGAACTTCCACGGAAAATCAGTCGAGGCGTACGGAGGACAGGCGAACCTTTCGTGGTTGAAGACGGCCGCCGCCGCGCACGCGCATTTGCACGCGTGGTGCGAAGCGTCGAACGCAGTCGCGTACAACGCCGCCGCGCACGATTTGGGAGAATCGATTCAAGCGAAGCTCCAAAAGTTGAACCTGAAAGAAGAACGCTCCCCTGAACAAGCGGTGAAGGATCTTTTGCGCGTCATCGGTGAAGGTATCGAAGCCACCAAAGACGCGGGCGTGCAGCGCGACGTGGCGTGCTCGGCGAGCGCCGCCGTCGTCGCGTTCGAGGCTGCGAACGCGGTGAGCACATCCGTGATCTCGTCGTGTGCGGCGAACGAGTACTCAGATCGAATCAAAACGTTATTCACCATGCTGTTGTCCTCATCATCCACCGTTGAGAGCTTGCACATGCTCGGTGGCGTCACAGCGAATTTGATGACGCAAGCAGCCGAGCACAGCGGCGGCACCGTGCGTACTTGGGAGTCCAAACCACTCGTGTTTTGGGATCCGAATGTCACGTACTACGTCATCGCTACGCAGACGATGGAAAATCTGTACGACATCGTTCATGTGCTCGGTTTGGACAGCGACACGACGGACACGTGCGAGGCGTCGCCCTTGGAACTTGTGTACGACATGTTGACGAGAGATGAGCTGCGCTCGCTCGCGGATATGGCGCGCGAGGCGAAAAATCTTGGCGTCACCGGTGCAGCTGAAATCGAGCTAACGATACTTTTGTACTTGGACGACGAAAACGCTCTTGCCGAGCGCATCGAAGTCATGTTGGAAGACGATCCAAAGTTGTTTGGTTGGATCGCGTCCAAGTGTCTGGACAAGCGAAAGTTTCGCATCACCGAGTTGGCAGCGTCAAAGATGGAAGACTTTGCCACCGCCGCTATGTGCCACGTGGCCGCTGTTCAAGAGCTCGCCGCTGTGGGCGAGACGTCGCCGTCAACCTTACAGGCTGAGCTCGAGCTGGGCGTCGAGACGTACGTCGCGCGGGTGGTCGACACGCGCGCGCAAGTGAAATCAATCGAAGACGTAGCACGATGCTGGCAAAGGAATGGATTGCCTATCGACGAACTCGAACGTTTGTTTCTTGACGTACTCGTCTCTCAAGGTCACGCAGAGGCTATGCAAGTTGTACTGCAAAGTGATCTCGGATTTCAATTCAGCGGTCAATTCATTCTCGCCGTCGCGACGAAACGAGTAGCCGAGGACGAGTCAAAGTATTCTTCGAAGGATGGCGCTACAATCGAAAGCGTTTGGTTGAAAATCAAGCAAGATCTAGCATCTCGCCTGGATTCCCCCGAGTTCGTTCAAACGCGAGCTTTCGACGCGATGGAACTGGACTCTCTGACTTCAGTCGACGGTGCGCAGTGCTGGGCATTCACGTGCGGACACCGCTACGGCTCTGAAGAGTTGCAGCGCGAAGTCAACGACGCAAAGGCGAGATTGAAGATTCTGGATTTACCCCTGTCGTCCATGTTACTCGAAAGCGACTATAAATTGCAAAAGTGCGCGGTCGCGTGTCCAAACTGTGTGTCTTACGCCGTCGAGCACTACGTCGAAGTGCGTCGCAACACGAGGGGCGCCGCGTAGAAGAAAAGCTTTGCTTTTAGAAAATAGCAAATCATTGTTGTAGAACTGGTATTAATTCGTAGGCTAGTGTCTAATTGCTGGATGCGCTATTCATCGCCGCCCTTTCGTAGAACGACGGCGTGCGCGTAAAGTTGCCGCCTAGTTCTTCTTGCTGGTATTTCTTCACCATTGCGCGAACCGTGGAGCCGTACAAGCGTTCGTTCTCCATGAGCTCGTTCGCGACGCGTTCGATGAGCGGCGCATACTCCTTAATGAGTTCCATGCCCTTGGTGTGCGCGCGAAGGATGACATCGAGCGTGCCTTTTTCCATATTTTCTCGAGGAATTCTGAGCTGGTGAACCATGGCCATATCGAAGTGCGGCGCAAACTTGCTATCCGGGTACAGACCCGACGTGGTGACGATGTCGAACGCCATCTCCGCCGCCGCGGAAACTTCTTCATTCGTTCGAATGGACACACCGTCGGGACCGAAAAAGTGCAACTCTGCGCATCGACCAGTCAACGTCACGGCGAGAGCGTCGATGTACAAACCCAGCGTGTCCGGACCTATCCTGGTGCGAATCTCGGCTTCGGCTTCGCTCGAGCGCTCCGTCAAGATGAGGCCAGACATTTGCGTTCCTCGAGGGCGAATGGAGACTTGCAGCAGCTCCGGGCCGAGCTCGGGGCGAGCGGAATAAATCACAGCCTTGGCCGCTTCGATGATGGCCAAGTGCTCTTTCCCCCAACCATCGTCCAGCGGAGCGCTGATGAGACCGACGGCTTGCTTTTCCAAAACGGCTTCTATGTCGTTGATATCGATGGAGTCCTTGCCTTCGCGAACGCTCAAGATGGCGGCTTCGTTGAGCACGTTCGCGAGCTCGGCGCCGGAGAAGCCGGTGGTGAGATCGGCAACGCGATGTAAGAAGGCATCGCTCTCGTACTTGTCGTCACCTCCGCGGTCGATGTTTAAGTTGCGAGCGTGCACTTGCAAAATCGGCATGCGAGCCTCGGACGTCGGCGGCACGCCGATGTGATAGGTGCGATCGAATCTCCCCGAACGCAGCAGCGCTGGATCGAGTTGCGTCGCCAAGTTTGTCGCACCGATGACCAAGATCTCACAACCGGACTCCTTGTTGTCGAAACCATCCATCTCGACTAACATTTGCATCAACCCTTGCTCGCGCTCAGACGTCGACGAGTCGCGCTGTTCGCCAGCGTTGCGAGCGCGACCGATGGTGTCGAGCTCGTCGATGAAAATGATCGACGGCGCGTTTTCACGCGCGCGCTTGAACAGGTTGCGCATGCGACTCGCGGCGACGCCGACGAACATCTCCACAAACTCGGAACCGTTGGCGTAAAAAAATGGCAACCCGGCTTCGCCGGCGACGGCTTTCGCCAAGAGCGTCTTCCCCGTGCCGGGCGGTCCTTCCAACAAGATCCCTTTCGGCGGCTCGACGTAACGCCCCTTGTATTTCGGATTGCCCTTCATGACGTCGATGATGGTCTGGAATTCGTTCACCACCATGTCTTGACCGGCGACGTCTTTGAAGCGCACCTTGGATTGGTTCTTCTTCACCAGCTTCGCCTTGGATTTTCCCATCTGCCCCGCGAGCGCCGCGCGCTCGTTCTTCATCTTTTGCCTCAACGCGCGTCGCTTTTTGACCTCGGGATCCTTGTCCGCCTGAATCACCCCCTTGCACACGGTACCCGCGAGGTAGAAAAACGTCGACGCCATGAGCCAGTTGCGCGCGCCGTGCACGCCCACGTTCCAAGGCTTGATGTTCATGAACAGGTGGCACGGCGTTTGCGCCGGAGTGAACAAATCTTCCGGGTTGTGTGGTTTCGTGTAAAACGCTTTCAGACACGCCCGCGTCACCTCATCGTGCGCGTCGCCCGGGATTTGCACCTTCCACCGAATGACGTCGACGTTCGGATCCAAGTGCGTCGCCGGACCGCCCATCTCCGCGATGGCCATGTTCCCCTCTTCGTAGAGCAACACCCGCGTCACCTCGCGTCGTTCGAGGTACTCCAAAAACTGCGCGTACGTCGCCTCGCCATCGATGCGCGGGTACACGCCCATCTTCTCCGCGATTCGCTGGTACCCGAATTTCACAGTCTTCGTGTCGGGATCCGGGTACGTGTCCTCCCGCTGCGCCCGACTCGCCCGTCGCGCCTTGCGCATCTTCCCCATCTGCTTCAACAACTTCGGGTAATCCTCCAACAGATACGTCATCTCCACCGGTCGCTCGCTTTCGTCCATCTTGAACAGTTTAAACGCCGCCGCGTGCTCCCTATCCTCCGCCTCGCCGTCCCACCTCCGACCCTCTCGCAGCGCCCTCGCCTGCGCCTTGTGATCGACGAAATACTGATCCACCAGCGGCGCCAACCACCGCGGCACCTTCGTCGGCGCCACCGTCGGTCGCGGCGTCTTCATCACCGCCGACGGTCGTCCCGGCGCGTCGTCGTCGTCGACGCTCAGCGCTCGCCCCAGCGCGCGTCTCGCCGACCCCGTCGCCGTCGCCCCGTCCTCGTCCGCCATCGGCGCCGCGTCGTCGCCGACCGCCGCGCGCGCGACGCGTCGCGCGTCACCGTCATCACCGCGCGCCCGCGTCGCGTAATCCCGCGTCGTCGTCGTCGTCGTCGCGCGTCGTCGTCGTCGTCGCGCGACGGGCGTCGCGCCCGTCGACGGTCGCGTCGTCGCGCGCGCGCCGAGCGCCATCGCGTCGCCGCGGGTCGATCGGACGATTCGACGCGACGCCACGCGCGCGCGCGTCCGATCGACGCGACGTGACGCGCGTCGCGGCGTCGCGCGCGGCGAACGCGCGATCGTCGCGACCTAGGGCGGCGCGCGATAAAAACCCGTAATCGATCGCGCGGTGGGCGCGATCGCGCGCGGTGGCCGGGCGCACACATGGCGTTCATTCGAGCGTTCTTACGAATACGCACGTGTTTTTTTTTAAAAAACGGTCGGTCGGTCGCGCGCCGAAAAAACGCCCGTAAGCGCGACGCCGGTTCGCGCGCGCGCGCGCGGTGGCCGCGTCGCGCGCGTGGGCTTAATGGTTCGAACATCCTGGAAACGAGCACTTTTTTTTAAAAACGGTCGGTCGGTCGCGCGCCGAAAAAGGTACCCGTACGCGCGACGCCGGTTCGCGCGCGCGCGCGGCGCGAACGATTTCCGACGTTTCGCCTCAACGCGCGTTCCTCGCGATGTCTTGGTTGTTGGTCGAGTATTTTTGACGCGCGCGGTCGCGCCGAAAAAGATACCCGCGCGCGCGACGCCGGTTCGCGCGCGCGCGTCGGGCGAACGACGTTGCGACGTGTCGCGAGCGCCACCGCCGCGCTGGACGCGCGGCGGCGGTCGCAGATTTTCAATCTTTTAATCTTTGACGCGCGCGGTCGCGCGACGCATCGCGACGCGCGTCGCCGCGACGCGCGCGCCGATGGCGCGCGCCGCGACGCGCGTCGCGCGGGACGACGCCGCGACGCGCCGCGACGATGCCGACGCCGACGCCGCCGACGACGACGATGGCGATTCGCCGCGGCGTCGACGGGACGCGCGAACGACCGCGACGCCGCGGCGGACGACGCGACGGCGCGAGACGGCGCGGACGATGCTGGCGATCGCGGCGATCGCGTCCGTGGCGACGACGTGGACGACGGCGCGCGACGGCGCGGGGAAGGGGCGGGGCGCGGCGCGGGCGTCGACGCGACGCGCGCTCGACGACGCGCGAGCGACGCGAGGCATCGCGACGCGCGCGGTGAGGTCGGGAGGGACGGGAGAGGTGGGCGAGGCGTCGCGCGCGGCGGTGGAGGGGTCGGCGGTGGAGACGGTGGAGACGGTGGAGGCGGATTTGGATTTGGGTTCGGCGGCGGCGAACGCGACGACGGCGACGCGCGCGGAGGCGTCCGCGGATCTCGCGCGGGGCGCGGTGAGTGGAGCGTGGCGAAGCGATGTCGTGCCCGAGGTGGCGTACGTCGTGACGTGGTGCTGCGGGAACTCGGTGGCGCACTTGACGAAACGATTCGACGGTTTGGCGGCGACGACGCTCGGATTGGTCTTCGCGGCGAAGACGCCGGAGAGCGCGTGCGACGCGCTCACCGACGATTTGAGGGCGATGACGTGGATGTGCGCGGAGATGCCGAATTCACAAGCGCGCGAAGTGGACGCGATGGCGTGGTTTTTGCGCGAAACGTACGTCGGCGACGCGCCGAAGATTTTCATCTTCGCGCACGACGACAGGCCGTTTTGGCCTAGTCTGCGCGCGTTCGTCGAGGAGTTGCGAACGGGAGAGCGAGACGGGACGGTTACGCGCGTGGTCGACGCGCGCGCGCGGAAGATGGAGAAAGAGTTTTCGGTCGCTCGCGACGGAAAAGCGCCGACAGACTTCGACGGCGACACGTTCATCGCGTACAGCGTGGCGCGAGAGCCTTTAGTGGGTACTTACATGTACACCAACGCCTTCGCGCTGCTTCTGCGAACGTTCTTCGATGTCGTCAAAGACGTCGAGGATCCGGCGAGCGAACTCGCGGATGCGCCCGATAGGAACGCATCCGAAAGACCGGGCTGGCGCGTGTCGTCGCGGTACCTCGGGGAGAGGCTCGATTGGCCCATTTCGGCGATTTTTGCCGTGACGCGCGACATGGCGAAGCATCGCTCGCAAAAGTTTTACGAAGCGCTCAGTTTACTCGTCGCTTGCGACGGCAAACTCACGAGCGCGGTCGATTTCGAGTACTTCGCCGCTTTGGAGTGGGCCCACACGTTGGAGCGCGCGTGGCTTCCCATAGTCTTCAATCCCGCGCTTCGCGAACGCGCCGAGGGCGTTCCCGAGTGTCTTCTGGACGCCGAAGCGCGATGTTACGAAGTTCTCGATTGGAACGCGGGCGTGCGCGACGTCGTGCGGTACGATCCCGCGCGGCACGCCGACGTCCCGTGGTCGTTCCCGCAGGGCGCCGACTCCCGAGGCTTGAGCGTCGCGACGGAGCCGCGCGACGTCGTGGACAAGTGCGGCGCGCGCACTTGGCACGACCACCCGATCGCGATGGGTGGTGGTAAGAATTTAGAGATTTAGCTCGCTTAGTATTCGCGCAGGACGCGCTCGTCAGTCGCCGTCGCCGGCGTCGACCGACCGATGTCAATCCGTCTATGGGCAAACAGTCATGTACACTATAAACAGTCAGTGTCCCTGGTCCCACGCGCCGAAAGCACCCCACGCCGCGCGCGCGCGACACATTGACGCGCGAACATGCACTCCATCGCTCGAGGTACGCCCGTAGACGACGACCGCGAATATTCTTCACCACCTCGCGCGACGCGCGACGCGAAAGCGCGCGCGCGCGCGCGGTGGTGACGATGGATAGGCGACGCCGACGCTCGCGGTGACGTCCCGCCGACGGCGCGATTTCCCTCGCGCGTGCGGGCGAAACGCGTCGCGCGGGCGCTCGGAGCGACGAAACCGATGCGAGGGATTTCGGGCGATCGTTCGCGCGCGTTCGCGCGCGCGCGAGGGCGTCGCGTGGGACGGACGACGAGTCGAATGCGGCGAGACCCTAGAAGCTGCCCTAGAACCTATCGCGGCGGCGCGGCGCGGCGAGACGCTCGATCGAGACGACGCGAACGATGACTGACGAAAGATGCGCGTTTGTGAATGCACAGTGACCTCTGGTGTGCGCGCGCCGACGCGCGTGACGTCGACGACGCGTCGTGGTGAATGCCAAAAGACGCGCGCCGTGGCGAAGAAGAACGAGCCGAACTCGTACGAGGGCGTCATGTTGTTGCGCCCGGATTGCGATGACGCCACGCGTGCGACCACGATGGATGATTTCAAGGCGATGTTTGGTGAAGGTTTGGTGGCGTGGGAGCAAACCGAGCACGGATTGAAGCCGAACTCGTACGAGATTAAGGGTTACCCGGATGCGTACCAAGTCGTCGTCAACTTTACGTGCGCGCCGGCGGTGTTCAAAGCCGCCTCCGAGGAACTCGCGAGACCGGCTGTCGGGAGCGAAGAGGTTGTCCTTCGCACGATGTTCATGAAGACTGCGTAATTCAATTTGTGTGATAAATCAGCGATTCTTTAGGCTATACCATCAGCGTTTAGGCTAACATTTCAGTCGTCTCGTCGTCTCGTCGCGCTCTACTTCCGCCCTCCTCGCAGCGCCAGCACCAAGTGCAGCACGCTCCCACCCTCGATGTTGTAATCCTTCGCGAT
>Ga0206682_10000408_pt1 | contig 46951 bp, 84 predicted proteins | sample M240m12015metaG_FD_155444 | JGI IMG/M metagenome (GOLD analysis project Ga0206682, IMG submission 155444) | Ammonia-oxidizing marine archaeal communities from Monterey Bay, California, United States - M2 40m 12015 | ecosystem: Environmental > Aquatic > Marine > Intertidal zone | place: USA... | reverse complement strand
TGATAAAAAGATTGAAAAAGATATAGAAAAATTTTATAAGTCTATGGGTGGAAAGTATGGTGACCCTAGAAAAGCCATGACAGTAAAACAAGCCGAAAAGAATATTCCATATTTATATAACCACGTTGTTAGTAATTTTGGTGTTGTTAATAACACTTCATTGGCCAATGCTATTATGAAATTTTATGACCATTGGGATAATGGTAAGGGTGTTTATAAAACAGAAGAAGCTGTATTAGAAAACTATAGAACCCTTGCAAGAAAAGGTATGGGTGCAGAAACAAGAAAATCAATTAAAGTTGGAACAGTAGTAGACTTCTATGATAATAATGGTAATAAAAGAGAAGGTACAATTATCAAGCTGGGCCAGATTGGAGATGGATATACTCTAAAAGATAACAAAGATGGAAAGCTTTATAAATTTAAATACCATGATAGAATGAAAGCAAAGAAACTTCTCAGAGCATATAAAGAAGATACCGCAGCTTCCAAATCTTTAAAGAAAAAAGGTGCACATATTGGTTCTGATGAACCAGAAAAAACAGTACATGAATCAGATGCTGCATGGGCAAAGTCATTGGAGAAGATTAAAAAACAAAGACAACTGGATAGAATTTCAGATGATGATAAAGCCACATTAAGGTCTATTATGGCTTTATTAGATAAAGAAAAAAGAGGTAGAAAGTAATGAAGTCTTTTAACGAATATCTTTTAAACGAGGCTAAGATGCGTGACATTCTTCGTAAACATAAACGAGAATTGCAAAAAGCTAAAAGAACTGGTAATTTAGAATTATCTAAAAAGGCTGAAGATGATTTATATTCATGGGCCTTTGATAACGGAGAAATTAAAACAGATGATCCAGATGATTTTACTGATTGGTTGGACAGTAATTTAGATGATATTCTAAGAGGAAGATTAAAATAATGAAATCATTTAAGGAACATCAAGAGGGCGCTGGCCTTTGGGCTAATATCCACAAAAAGAGAAAAGAAGGTAGACCTATGCGTAAACCTGGCTCTAAAGGTGCTCCGACAAAACAAGATTTTAAAAGAGCAAGAAAAGATGAAAATGTTGATGAGGCTTTAGTCGCAAGTAATAGTGGTATAGTAAAGGCAATTTTAAATCAACTACAAACATACTTTACTGATGGACTTGCCAAAGATGATGAAAAGAAATTAATGCAGTTAAATAATGTTGCCAAACATGTTAATATGGGTGTTACTAGAAAAAGACAACAAAAGGGTAAAGCCTTTATGTATAAGTTAAAGAAATGAAATTTAAAGATTATTTAACAGTAATAGAAGGAGTAGAAGACCCGGCAATTTTTAAGGCAGTTTTCTTAGCAGGTGGACCAGGTTCTGGTAAATCGTTTGTAGTAGGAAAGACATCTTTAAAGGCCTTGGGATTTAGATTAATTAATTCTGATGATGCCTTTGAAAAAGGTTTGAAAAGGGCTGGTATGGGAACTACACCAGAGGATATCTTTTCAGAACCAGGTCAGGCTGTAAGGGCTACTGCAAAGGCCTTAACAGGAAAACGATTAGATATTGCATTAAAAAATAGAATGGGTATTGTAATTGATGGAACTGGTAAAGATTATAACAAGATTAAGGCCCAAGTTCAAAAAACTAGAGAACTTGGTTATGCAGTTCATATGATTTTTGTTAATACAGATTTAGATACTGCATTAGAAAGAAATAGAATGCGACCTAGAGTACTACCAGATAAGGTAGTTGAAAAGATGTGGAATGATGTTCAAAAGAACATTGGTAAATTTCAAGCATTATTTAGAAGTAGAATGACAGTTGTGGATAATTCTGTAGACTCTAATATAGATGCAGCAACAATGGACGCATATAAAGATATTATGAATTGGTCTAAAAGACCACCTGAGAATGCAATTGCAATGAAATGGATAAAACAACAGAGAGATAAGAAAAAAAATGCATAGTTTTTTGGATCACATTGAAGAAAGATTTGGATTATATGAAGGTTCTCACGTACCTTTAGAACAACCTATGGTAGAAGAAGCTGAACCAGAATTAAATAGTCCTAAAAGAGGTGGTAAAAAGAAATATGTTGTTTATGTTAAGAATCCTCAAACTGGTAATATTAAGAAGGTTCAGTTTGGAGATACAACAGGTTTAAGTGCGAAAATTAATAACAGAGATGCAGCAAGGAACTTTGCGGCCAGACATAACTGTGATACTAAAAAGGACAAGTTATCACCAGGTTATTGGGCATGTAGATTACCTAAGTATGCGAAACAATTGGGGTTAAAAGGTGGTGGAAATTACTTTTGGTAAACCGTATTGGGAAGATGGTGTGATCAGATGGTTTGATCCACATAAACATGACGCCGAATATGTTTGGCATCGTGATATGGAAGATAGAGAAATAGAAGTGTTAGAAGGCGAAGGTTGGCAATTTCAAATAGAAAATTGTTTACCATGGCTTCTTAAAAAGGGAATGGTATTTGATATTAAACAACAGGAATACCATAGATTAATTAAAGGGGTTACCCCACTAAAATGCAGGGTTTATAAACATGGCAACAGCACAAGAACAAAGAGCTGATCAATCAAGAAGATTAGATAGTATAGAAAAAAAACTAGATGCTATGTCCGAGGCTATTATCTCTTTGGCTAGGGCAGAAGAAAAAATACATACTATCACACAATTTGGTAAACAACAATCAGCTCAATTACTAACTATTATAAATAGAGTAGACAAGTTAGAAGAATTAGTCAGGCAAAATGCTTCGACTGTAAATATAATTAATAAAATTTTCTGGGTAGTTATCGCGGCTGCGGCAACAGGTATCACAGGAATGCTTTTCATACAATAGGAGAACTAATATGAAATTTAATGACGCAGAAACCCAAAGCATTGCTAACGCCGTAAGTGATGTACTAGAGGGTAAAGTAAAAAAAGAAGGTTACGGCAAGAAAAAAATCAAGTCTGGATATGGCGAAGAAGCCAAATATCCACATGATATGTTTCACCCAGAAACTGGTGCAAAAGTTGTGGCCAATAATGAGAAAGACCATGAAGAACTTTCTAAGAAAGGTTATACTCATGAAAAACCAGTAAAGGAAAGTCCTGAAGAGCCAAGAGCAAAAGGCGAAAAAGAATTTAAGGACAAGCACGTAGTTAAGAAGTCTGGCGAAAACCCTGATGGAACAGTAACTAAAGAAGATTCAAAAAGACAACTTACTGATGAACAGAAGTACAAAGAGTTCTTTGCTTCTGCTCTTAAAAAGTATGGAGTTGAATCACCACAAGAACTTGACAAAGAGAAAAGAAAAGAGTTTTTCAATTATGTAGATAAGAACTATAAGGCTACAAATGAAAATGTTATAAGAAAAGCTGCACAGGGTGTAAAAAGAGGTATTGATAAAGTAGCTGGTACTGATTTGGCAGGCGATAAGAGAAAGAAAGCTGAAAAGATTCAAAAGGCTAAAGACAGAATTAAATCACTTGAACTGGATCAAAAGAGATATTTTGTCCAGATAGGTAAAAAAGAAGATGAATTTAAAGCTGGTAAAATCGATAAAGTCGAGTTTGATGACAAAGAAGAATTTTATCTTGAGTTGGACTTTAAAGCTGGCCAGAAGATTCAGGACCTAAAAGATAAAATAAGGGACTTACAAAAAGAATCAGTATCAGAAGCTACATTAAAAGTTGATGGTTTTACTGGTAAAACAGATGATGGTGAAAATAAGGATTCTGTTAATGAGCCTAAGAAAAAAGGTTTAAGAGGTCGTATTAAAATTATGTCTAAAGGATCAAGTCAGATGGGAGGCGTAAAAGCCGTTATGACTGGTTCTGAAGAAGATTTAATTTCATATGCTAAAATGCATCTTGGAGCAGATTCAGATGCCAAAACTTTAGCAGATGTTCAAAAGGACATAAACTAAAATGAAAGATTTTTTTAAATTAAGAGAAGGATTAAACGAATTTCTAGGACATAGAATTCCATCTGCAGGAGCAGATAGTTCTGGTATTCGTAAGGCAACCGGTGCTGATAATAAAGCACCTAATACAGGTTCTGCTAAACAATCTGATGATAATAAAGTTAAGCAAATACAAAATCAAATAGATTCAGTTGAAAACCAAATCCAAAAACTTAGGGATCAAGCGGACAAACTTTATCAGAAGGCAAGAGATGCTGAAGATAAAGGTGATGATGGTTCAGATTACGATGCTCAACAACATGATTTGGATGATAAAGCAAGTCAATTGGAAGATGAAAAACTTTCTGACTTAAAAGATAAGTTAAAAAGGGCCAAAGCCGAATTTAATAAGAAAAACAAATAATGAAAGACTTTTTTAAAATCAGACAAGAACTCACCGAGGGAAAAGTTACAGTTGCAAAACTAAAACCTGGACTTAAACTCAATGTATTTCATAGTGGTTCATCGGCAAGAAATTATGGCGTAAAAGATGAGAATGTTTATGGCGGTAAAGTACAAGTATTAGGTTTAGGTAATGTACCATACGGCAAACCAGCTACTGCAAGACATGTTATCGCCAAAGATTATAAAGATGCTCAGAAGAAATTTTCCGAAGTTTGGAAATCTGATGATATTCGATATGGTAGATACTGGAATGCACAAGATAAAATGCGAACATTTTTCCAAGCTATTGCAGCAGAATCTGATGGTAAAAAGGTCCCTTTCGGACACGTATGTTGGATTTGGAAAATAATTGATGGACCAAATAAAGGAAAAATTGATTACTGCTTTATTGGTAGTGATGATAAATGGGAAGTTGTTTTCTTAAATAAACAAACAGAGTTCAGATTAGAAAGTTAAGATTATATCTCCATAAGGAGTATATATAATATATGATGAAAATATTTGACGAACTAAATCAGAAGAATTTTAAGCTCTTCGCAATGAATAACTATAACAATACTGAATGTATTGATGTAGATGAATTCAAAGAGGACTTAAATAGATTTAAATATATTAAAAGACTATTAAGTCGATATGAGGCAAGTGATGACCTACAAGAAAGGTTAATACTTAATCACTTAATCGTTATTTTTAATGTATTTGGAATAGGTCCTGCCAATAGAATGATTTGGTATAAAGTAGAAAAGGACCATTGGACATATATAAAGCCTTTCTTGGTATATTTAAACTATTTACCAGAAGATGAAAAGGTAGATGTACCTTTGGATCCAGTAATAGTAGATAGATTAAGGAACCTATAATGGGATTAATATCAAGAACAGGTGATATGTTTTATGCCTTTAGATTTCTAAAGATGTTAACTACACCTTGGGAAAAAATGAAGGCATTTGAGCTCGGTATTATTGACGAGAACGGAAAGGTATTAAAAAAGGCCAGAGAATTAACATCAGGTGATGAAAAGGCATCTTATACTGTTTTCCATAGGTTAGTATTCAACCTAAAAAGGTTACTGAATAAATTACCATTTGGAAAATCAAAGTTGGCTTCTTACGCAACTGCATTGTTTCTTATTAAAGAAGAAACTGGAATGAGTGAGAATCAAATTAGAAAGGTAATGCAAAAGTTTATTGATGATGATAATGTTGATCAGTTAGAAGAATCAACATGGTTCCAAAAGGACGATGGAACTTTAAATGAAGGTGATTATTGGTTAGTTAATGATGTTGCATCTCCAGTAACTGGAGAAATAATTGCAGAGGCTAAAACCAAAGTCAGAGTAGGGGTGAATAATAGTCCTGTTGATAATTGTTTTTATCAAAACATTTATAAGGTTACCCACCTTAGAACTCAACATGACATTTATATAACTAGTAGGGATATAAAAAGATGAAAAAATTTAAAGATATGTGGGAAGATGCAGCTGCAAACTCTGTAGGTGCTGGTGGTGTATCTTTACCATCTGATATGATGACTAAAGATAAGCACAAAAAACATAAAGAAAAAATAAAGTACGATGCCAGAACTAAAGAAGGTAAGGCATTTGTAAATAGAATTTTACAGCGTAGAGAATCTAAAAAACTAAAAGAACAAGAAAAGGCCAATAAGAAAAATTTGGATAGTATTAAGACAAAAGGTTAGAACAAAGGTATATATTATGACAAAAATATTGAGTGGAATTATTGCTGCAATGTGTCTATCAGCATTACTATATTATAATTTTTCAGTTGTTCCTATGAAAAATAAACTTGAGGAACAGATAAAAGTTATTGCGGCACAAGAATTAAGGGACCAGGAACAAAGAGCCACAATAGAGGCTATCCAAGGGAATCTACAAAAAACTGCTGAAGCCCTTTCTGGGTTACAGACTAAAAATCAACAATACGAAATACAAATGGCAGATTATCTGGATATATTCAGACGACATAATTTGTCGAAACTAGCAAGTGCAAGACCTGGTATGGTTGAAGTCGATGCAAATAATGCAACTAAGGAGGTGTTCGATGCGATTGAAGCAGATAGTCAGCGTATTAGCTCTCTTAACGATTAGTGGTTGTTCATTACTTCAACAGTCTCCAAGAGAAGTTGAGATAATTACAAAACCAGTAAAGGTTGATATTACACAACCTGTTATGCCTAGACCAATAGATTTAAAAGAACCTAAGTGGTATGTCGTTTCTGATTCAAGAATCATCAACCCTTGTGCAAAAGAATTTTATAATCCAAAACAGTATGATGATAAAGGTAAAGAAAAATATAAAAGACCTAAAATGGATCATCCAGATGGATTATTAAATGAGAAAGGTAAAATTATTAGAGTATGTAAACTCGGAAAGGAGAATCCAGATTGGCCTGAAGATTATACATACTTAGATAGATTTATCGAAGATATAAAAAAGAAACATGGCGGAGATACTGTTTTCTTTGCAATGACGGTTGAGGATTATGAGTTAATGTCTTATAATACTCAGGAAATTAAAAGATATATAAATCAACTCGGTGAAGTAATAGTATATTATCGAAATGTGACAATAGATGATGAAGACGCTGCAGCAGTTGAAGTTAAAGTGGAGGAATAATCATGGCTTTTTGGAGCAAATTAGCAGATTTCTTCGGCTGGGAAAAAGTGAGAGCAAGAGATGCGAAAGGCAGATACATTGCGGACGACCCTAAAACGGCCAAGAATGAAGCGTATAAAAGAGTATATAAATCAAAAACTAGTAAAACTAAGAGGAAGTAAAATGGCAAAGGCAAAAGATTTACACTTATGGGAAAGGGCAGAAATTGCAGCAAAATTATCTGCGATTGCCTATATGAATCCAAAACCAGCAGAGACTGCAGGTAAAAAATTAGGATTTACTTCTGTTAAGTTAATTAGTAGAGACGGGGCAGAAGTGCTCATCGCAAAGAATAGAACAGACTTATGGTTTGCATTTAGAGGTACTGAACCATCAAAATTAAATGATGTTATGGCAGATTTAAATGTTATTAAACAAACTGCAATGGCAGGTGGTAAAGTACATGGTGGATTCCAAAAAGAAGTTAATGATTTATGGATGGATGTTCTTGCAGAAATTGAACACAATGATGGGTTAAGAAATGTAAAAGATGTTTGGATGACTGGTCATAGTTTAGGTGCAGCAATGGCAACAATTGCGGCCACAAGACATGCACCTGAAGAACTACACACGTTTGGTTCACCAAGAGTTGGTGGTCCAAAATTTGTAAGACATATTACATGTGATCATTATAGATTTATGAATAATAATGATATCGTATGTAGAATACCACCAGCGTGGTTAGGGTTTAGACATCATGGTGCTATGATATACTTTGACAGAAATGGTCAAAGAGCAGCAGGACCATCATGGGCTGATACTTTTTATGGTATTATTAATTCATGGAAGAGATTTAAATTCTTTGATGGTATTGTAGACCATGGTATGCCTAACTATGTAAAAGCTATAAATAAACTTAAAAAGGCAGAAAAAAAATGAATTGGCTAATTGTACTCTCTCTAAAATCTATTCTATCATCTATTATAGGATCATCATTCTATAAATGGTTCCAGGATACTACACTTGGTATTTGGTTTCAAAAACAAGTAGATAAATTTATGCAATATTTTGCAGAGAAGTACGAATTAGAACTCATGAAAAAGGATGCTAAATTTAGAAAACAGTATCCTTTAGTCGCGCAAAGATTAGACGAGATAGAAAAGAATTCACACCCATGTAAGGAATTACATGAGTTCGAAGCATATTCAGCTCTAATCGCCAGAATTGAAAAACTTGAGAAGCAAAAAGTAAAGAAAAAGTAAATTAACTGTTTACTTTTCTTGCGATTTGTGTTATAATATATACTATTAAATAAACAAAAACTAATTATGATGGAAAACAATAATATGGCCATAAGGGTTACTAAGCGTAACGGGGATATTCAAGACTTTGACTTAGATAAAGTACATAAAGTTTTAGAATGGGCCGTTGCCGATATCACAGGGGTTTCAATGTCTGAAATTGAGTTGAAGGCTAATATTCAACTCTTTGATAAAATACCAGCATATGATATACATGAATTACTTATTAAAAGTGCTGCTGAACTTATATCAGAACAGACACCAAACTACCAATTTGTCGCCGCAAGGTTAGTATCGTATAAACTTCGTAAAGAAGTATATGGTGATTATGAACCTTGGCCACTAAAAGAATTAATTGACAGGAATATTGAACAGGGAGTATATGATCCAGTAATACTGAACAAATATACACCTGATGAAATCCATGATTTAAATTCTTATATCAAACACGAACGAGATGATTCATTTACCTATGCAGGTATGGAACAATTTAGAGGTAAGTATTTAGTTCAAGATAGAAGAACTAAGGAACATTACGAAACTCCTCAAATGCTTTATATGATGGTATCAGCAACTTTATTTTCAGATTACCCAAAAGATACAAGAATAAAATATGTTAAGGATTATTACGATGCGATTTCTCAATTTTATATATCACTACCTACTCCAATTATGGCAGGAGTACGAACGCCTACTCGACAATTTAGTTCTTGTGTCCTTATTGAGTCTGGCGATTCCCTTGATAGTATTAATGCTACTTCTACTAGTATTGTTAAGTATATAAGTAAAAAAGCAGGTATAGGAATCGGTGCTGGTTCAATTAGAGGAGTAGGTGCCAAAGTAGGAGACGGATCAGTTGTTCATACAGGTTTAATACCATTCCTCAAATATTTTCAAAGTGCTGTAAAGAGCTGTTCTCAGGGAGGTGTACGTGGAGGAGCCGCGACTGTGTATCTACCAGTCTGGCATTATGAGTTTGAGGATTTGGTAGTATTAAAAAACAATAAGGGTACTGAAGAAACAAGAGTTCGCCACATGGACTATGCGTTTCAGTTAAACAAGTTAATGTACGAGAGGTTACTAACTGGTGGTAATATTACTTTCTTTGACCCTAATGATGTACCAGATTTATATGAATCATTCTATGACGACCAAGAAAAGTTCCAAGAACTATATGAAAAATATGAAAGGGCATATAGTATTAGAAAGAAAACATTACCAGCATTAGAAGTATTCCAGAAATTACTTACAGAAAGAAAGGACACTGGAAGAATCTATGTTATGAATGTTGATCATGCAAATGAACATGGATCATTTGACCCTAAAGTTGCTCCTATTAGAATGAGTAACTTATGTTGTGAAATTGATTTACCTACTACTCCATTAGAATCATATGATGACCACACAGGAGAAATATCTTTATGTACTCTATCAGCAATCAATTGGGGTTTAATCAATGACCCGGCCGAGTTTGAAAAGTATTGCGATTTGTCTGTTCGTGCTCTTGATGAACTTCTTGATTATCAAGACTATCCAGTTGCAGCAGCAGAAAATGGGACGAAGAATCGTAGACCATTGGGAATCGGTATTATTAATCTCGCATACTTCCTCGCCAAACGTGGACTTAAATATAATGAATCCGCATTCGAAACAGTAGATGAGTATGCAGAGGCATGGAGTTACTATCTTATTAAAGCCTCAGCAAACCTTGCAGAAGAAAAAGGTAAAATACCTAAAAATAATGAGACAAAATACGCCAGTGGAGCAACTCCAAATACTACATATAAGAGTGCAATAGATAATTTAATAGAGAATACTGAACGACTTCCTTGGGACGAGTTGAGAACTCAACTTAAAACTACTGGAATTAGGAACAGTACTCTGATGGCATTAATGCCGGCGGAAACAAGTGCACAAATTTCTAATAGTACGAATGGTATCGAGCCACCTAGAGCTCTGGTATCATATAAACAAAGTAAGGACGGAGTATTACCACAAGTCGTCCCAGGTTATCATCATCTTAAAAATAAGTATGACTTATTATGGGATCAAAAATCACCTGAGGGTTATTTAAAAATATGTGGTATATTACAAAAATATGTTGATCAAGGTATCAGCGTAAACACTTCTTACAACCCTGAGCATTATGAAGACAATAAAATACCTATGTCTGTCATGATACAGGACTTAATTACAGCTTATAAATTTGGATTAAAACAATTGTATTACTTTAATACTTACGACGGTGCGGGTGAAATGAAAGAGGACGAACATCACCCATATTATACAGGTACTGAACAAATTGTTGATGATGAAGATTGTGATAGCTGTACTATATAAACCAACAAGGAAAATTGAATGTCAATATTAAAGAAAAACAAAAAATCACATTTAGATAAAAATATGTTTCTTGACGAAGAAGTAGATATCCAAAGATTCGATATTTTAAAATACCCACAATTAGATAAAATTACTGATAAACAATTAGGTTTCTTCTGGCGTCCAGAAGAAGTAGACATATCAAAAGATAAAAAAGACTTTGAGAACTTAACTGACCATGAACAACATATCTTCACATCTAATCTTAAAAGGCAAATTCTACTTGATTCTGTTCAAGGCAGAGCTCCTAATATGGCGTTTCTACCTATCGCATCATTACCAGAAGTTGAAACGTGGATTGAGACATGGTCTTTTTTTGAAACAATACATAGTAGAAGTTATACTCATATTATTAGGAATATCTATGCTGATCCTTCTATAGTATTTGATAATATGTTAGATATTAAACCAATCATGGATTGTGGGGGTGATATTGCTGAATATTATGATGACTTAATTAAGGATAACAATTCTACTACAAATAGAATGGACCACAAAAGGTCCTTATATATGTGTATGTTATCTGCAAATGCATTAGAAGGGGTTAGATTTTATGTTTCCTTTGCTTGTAGTTGGGCTTTTGCTGAACTTAAAAAGATGGAAGGTAATGCAAAGATTATCAAGTTTATTGCTAGAGATGAAAATGTTCATCTTGCCGCAACTACTACAATTCTAAAAAATCTAATTAAAGAAGATAAAGAAATGGAAAAAATAGCAAAGAAATATGAACCTGAGGCTATAAAACTATTTACTGATGTTATTGAACAAGAGAAGGCATGGGCAGAATATCTATTTAAAGATGGATCAATGATTGGTCTTAATAGTAATATTTTAAAAGAATATATAGAATGGATAGGCTGTAAGAGAATGAGAGCAATAGGATTACCATGTCCTTATACAGTACCTAAAATTAATCCTTTACCATGGACCGAAAAATGGATTGGAGGAGGTAATGTTCAAGTTGCACCTCAAGAAACAGAAATCAGTTCATATGTTGTTGGTGGAGTTAAACAAGATGTATCGGAAGATACTTTTAAAGGATTATCATTGTGAAGAAAGAAAAAGTTTTACAGGTGATCAACTTATCACCAAGTGAATCTTGGATAGAAAAATTAACAGAAATACACCCAATGCGTCAAGTCTTTTGGGCATCAATAATTCAAGTATGTGTATTTGGATTTATGCTATTGGCGTTTTGGTTAATTAATGGAGTAGTAGAATGAAAGAATTAGGAATGGCCTTATTTGGAACAATGATTATTTCGTTGTTTTTTGGCTTTAAAATTTACCCTGACCTAGAATACTCTGGTTATAGTAGTACCGGGTCATGTTATGGAGAATGTTATGAAGAATATGTTAAAGTTAATGGTACAGTGGTTGAAATCCTTCAAGCAAAAAAAGCAGAGGCCGCATCAGATCCATATAGTTCCATTAGAGGACTTTGGGCAGGATGTGCAGCATGTCACGGACAACAAGGACAAGGTATGGGACCGTTCCCTGCGTTGGCCGGACGAGATAACGAATATGTATCTCAAAGATTATATGCATACAAGAACAGAGAGACAGTAGGTAACATGAGCTCAACAATGTGGGCTCAAGCTGGAATGTTATCAGACGAAGATATAGAAACTATTGGTAAATTTATTGAGGAGACATTATGATAGAAATTTATGGAAAAGAACAATGCCCATTTTGTGATATGGCAAAAGTATTATGTACGCAAAAAGGTTTAGAATATGAATATTTTCAACTTGATAAAGATTTTAATAGACAGGAAATGGTTGAGAAATTTCCTACAGCCAGAACATTCCCACAAATTATACTTGAAGGCGAAAAGATTGGTGGGTACGATAAATTAAAAGAAAAACTAGGATAAGGAGATTCCATGGAACCAACCCACTGGTATACGCATAACTGTGAGTTTTGTTTTACATCTACAAAAATAAATTTTGATGACGAAAGACCAGAAAGAATATACTGTCCTCATTGCGGTACTGCCGTAGAAGATATAGACGAATTGGATTTTGATGAGTAAATGGTTGTATGAGGGTAGAGTATTTGAACCACCCGAAGATTTTAGTTCCGATGATTACTATGGTTTTGTATATGTAATTACAAATAGAGGTAATGGTAGAAAGTATGTTGGAAAGAAATTCTTTTGGAGTAAGAAAACACTACCTATAACTAAAACTAGAAAACGCAGAAAGAGGTTACTAGTTGAATCTGATTGGAGAGATTACTACGGATCAAATGTTCACTTAAAAGAAGAAGTGACAAAAATGGGCCCAGATATGTTTCATAGAGAAATTATACATTTATGCAAAACAAAAGGTGAATGTGCATATATGGAAACTAAAGAGCAGTTTGATAGGAATGTACTTCTTACTGATGATTATTACAATGGAATTATTAACTGCCGTATTGGCGGAAATGCTGTAAAAAATTTAAAATAACACTTTACTTTTGTCATAGGATGTGTTATAATAGTACTTATTATGGGCGAATTAATACAATTTCCTTCAGGGAAAAAACTAAAAAACGAAAAAGAACACTTTCAAGATATTGTGAATTCTTTAGTTGACGATTCAGTAAATACTGCTCAGCATCTACTCGATGTTATTGACGATGAACTTTGTGCAATGAATATTGAATGGTTGGATGGTTTCAACATGAGAGATGAACAGTATCCAGAAAGCAGAGATGCCTTTGTTATTGTAAATCTAATTTATGCAATGCTTTTAAGATATACTGAAATACCTCATGAACTGCATAAAGATATGGATTTATTATATGTAAATATAAAAAGAATCGCACAACAAAGAGCAGAAAAACCTGAGAATGAAATTGAATTTGAACCAGATTTTAATTTAGACGGAGATGATGATGATACTACTTGATTACAGTCAAATCGCACTCGCCAATATTATTGTTCAAAGATTGAATGATGAAGAAATGATACGACATATGATTCTAAACAGTATTCGTATGTATAATAAAAGGTATCGCGATGAATATGGCCAGATGGTTATATGTGCTGACGGAATGAATACCTGGAGAAAAGAATATTTTCCAGAATATAAGGCTAATAGAAAAAAGAATAGGGATAATTCAGACCAAGATTGGACAGAAATATTTAGAATTCTACACCTTGTTCGTGATGAAATAAGAGAGAATTTACCTTATAAAGTTATTCATATGGAAGGGGTAGAGGCAGATGATATTATAGGATCATTAGTTCTCAGGTCACAAGAATTTGGTTGTCATGAACCTATGATGATTGTTTCAAGTGATAAAGATTTTATACAACTACAGAGGTATTCAAATGTTAAACAATTTTCACCGCAACAAAAGAAACTTGTTGTCAACGATAATCCTGTTACCTATCTTTGGAACCACATCTTCAGAGGCGACTCAGGTGACGGGATTCCAAATGTATTGTCCAGAGATGATACATTTGTTTCCGAGGGAAAGCAAACTCCACTTAGGCAAAATAGAATTGATGACTGGATATACAATGCTGATAGACTTAGAGAAGTACTGCCAGAAGAGGTATTTCGTAACTACCAAAGAAACAAAAAACTTATTGACTTAACGGAAATCCCAGAAGATATCCAAAAAAGTATTATAAATAAATATGATTCACAAAAACCGGCAATGAAGATGAAGGTTTTGAATTATTTAATTAAAAAAAGATGTAAATTATTGATTGAAGTATTGGAGGAATTTTACAACAATGAAACTATTAGTACCTGAAATATTTGAGAGGGCATCAGCCTTATCAACACAAAAGGAAAGAAGGGCTTTTTTAAGAGAGCACGACTGTCCAGAATTAAGAGATATCATTAGGATTAATTATGATCCGAATATTGAATCTCTGTTACCGAAAGGTAAACCACCTTATAACGCAGATGACGCACCTGAAGGTAAGTCACCAAGTCACTTAGGCAAAAAGTTTAGAAGATTTAAATACTTCTTTAATGGACCTACTGGTCTAAAAACTGAAGCCCTAAAAAGAGAATCCATGTTTATTGAACTGCTAGAAAGCATTCATCATACAGAAGCAGAATTATTAGTTGCTGCCAAGGATAAGAAAATGAAATATCCTGGTATCACTGAAAAACTTTGCAAAGACGCTTTTCCTGGATTGATTGCAGAGTAATTTTGTTATGACTATATCAATTTTAATAACTCAAATTAAGGAGCTGCTTATGGGTAATGGAATTGAAAGTCTGAAGAAGGACAAAAGCGATACATTAAGATATCGCACTAGATTATTAAAAAAAGGTAAAACAGACCTTGCATCTAAAATGAGGCGAAAAGCCGATAAGATACAAGATATGATTAATTATTTAAGAACAGCTAGTTAAGGAGGCGAACCACTAAATGTGGACCCTCTGATAACCCTATTAGGGGGTTTACATTTTCTTAAATATATGTTATAATATATACTATGAATATTTTTATATTAAATGATGACCCTGTTATGGCCGCACAAGAACAGTGCGACAAACATGTGGTAAAAATGATTGTAGAATCTGCACAAATGCTTTCTACAGCACATAGAATGATTGATGGTATTACCGAGAAAAGACCCTCGAAGTCTGGTAGAACAATGGTAAAATATTATAAATTATCAGACGAGAGAGAAGATATCTTGTACAAAGCTGTCCACTTTAATCACCCATGTTCTGTCTGGTCAAGAGAAAGTTGTTGTAACTATTCTTGGCATTACGAACATTTTGTGGCACTATGTGATGAATATACATATAGGTATGGTAAAGTACATTCAACAGATACTAAGTTGAGAGATATACTAAGTAAATTACCTAAAAATATAAACAGGGCTGGTGGAATGACTCCATTTAGACTTGCAATGAAATCTAATCCAGAATGTGTTGTACATGGATTAGGTGGCACAGATGCTGTTGCAACTTATAGAAATTTTTATCAGACTAAACAAGAAAGGTTTAAAATGGAATGGACAAAAAGACAAGTACCAGAGTGGTTTAATTATGCCTCTGTATGATTTTCAAGATAAAGAAACGGGAGAAGTTGTTGAACACAATATATCCCTATCTGAATATGATGACTTCATAAAAGATAATCCTAATTTAAAAAGAGTTATTTTAAAAGCACCAGGTCTTACAACAAAAGGTACTCAAGGTGCCTTATCAATGGCTGGTGATGGGTGGAAAGAAGTTCAAGACAAAGTAAAGTCTGGACTTCCTCCTAGTTTAAGAGATAATATAAAGACAAAATAATGTTTAAACACGAACCAATAGATTTAGGATACGACCTAAAAGCAGAGACAAAGAAAACTGGTAGAACTTATACTACTCCAGAAGGAAAAGATTATCCTTCTATTACCACTGTATTGTCTATATTAAGTAGAGATTCAATACAAAAATGGAGAGCAAGAGTAGGTGAGGAAGAAGCAAATAAAATATCTAGGATTGCTTCTACTCGTGGAACTGCCGTACATGAATTACTTGAAAGATATGTTGATAATGATCCAGATTTTTTAAAGGGAGAACTCCCTCACATAGTACAATCATTTAAAGATGTACAACCAATATTAGATAATAATTTAAATAAAGTTTACGCACAAGAGGCTCCTTTATATTCAGACCACTTAGGTTTGGCTGGTAGAGTGGATTGTGTTGGAGTATGGGCTGGTAAAGATTCCATTGTGGATTATAAAACATCTCGTAAGCCAAAAAAGAAGGAATGGGTAAGTAACTACTTCATGCAATGTGCTGCATATGCAATCATGTGGGAAGAAAGAACTGGAATACCTATTACACAATTAGTAGTATTAATTGCTGTAGATAATCACGAACCTCAAGTTTTTGTAGAACATCGCGATAATTGGACACAACAATTACTAGATACTATAGGAAAATATAATGATGAAAAACGCCGTGAAAGGGTGTTTGGTAAATAGGAGAAACTATGTTAACAGTAGGAGATTTATTCCCGGCTTTCTCACTCCAGGGAATTAATGAAAATAACGAATTTGTGAGAGTAGAAGTAAAAGAAAACTATCAGCCATTAAAACATGATTGGTCAGTAGTTTACTTTTATCCTAAAGATTTTACCTTTATTTGTCCAACAGAAATTGCTGGAATGGATATGTTGGTAGATGAGGCGAATGTAATTGGTATCAGTGGAGATAACGAATTTTGTAAGTTGGCTTGGAAAAAAGATAATGAACTAATTGGTAATATTAGACATACACTTGCGGCTGATTGTGGTTTAGATTTATCTTGTGAATTAGGTATTATAAATGCAGAAGAAGGTGTTTGTTATAGGGCAACATTCATTTTTGATAAAAACAGAACAATTCAACATGCGTCTATTAATGCATTAGATACAGGAAGAAATGCACAAGAAATATTAAGAACATTACAGGCATTAAAGGCTGGTGGTCTTACAGGTTGTGAATGGACTCCAGGAGAGGATTTTGTAGTATGAAAAGTTTAAGAGATAGAATGGTCAACACATCGGTTCAATATCTACAAGGACAAGCCGAAAAACATAGAATGAACATCGAGTTAATGTTAAGTAATCCAGTGGCTGTTGCAGAACATCCAGATATGATGGAATCACTTGAAAAAGAACTTGGTTTAATGGCTGATTATGTAGATAAACTTGAGATGTTAGACAAATATTTTAAGTAAAAAAGATGCACTTTTTTCGCAAAAACACTTTACAAGCACTTTAAAATGTGTTATAATAGTTGTATAAATTAAGAAAAAGGAGTAAATTTATGAGTAAAAATGTAATAAAAGGAAGACTAGTTGTTAACGAAAACGTACTAGTGGAAGTGCCATTATATAAACAAGAGATGGTGGATTTGGCAGTCTCTAAAGACAACAACGCTTGGGATCAACTTTGTGAGTTGATTATCAGCCAAGGGTTTATGGATTTAAGAGGTAATGTTCACATTGATAAGCTAGTTATTGATGGAAAGGAAAGAGTGTTCCATTGATGAAAGAAAATATAATATTGGTAGATTGTGATGGAGTCCTATGTGATTGGGAATATTCATTCACACACTTCTTGTTACATAAAGGATATCAAACAAAAGACAACTCACAATATAATGTCGGTAAAAGATTCGGTATTACAAAAGAAGAAGGAAGAAAGTTAGTTGAAGAGTTTAATGATTCTGCAGCTATTGCATTCTTACCTCCCCTTAGAGATGCCGTTTATTATATGAAAAGATTAAATATGTTACATGGATATAAGTTCCATTGTATTACATCTTTATCTACAAACAGATATGCTCAAAAATTAAGAATACAAAACCTAGAATTACTATTTGGAAAAGAACTTTGGGATGACTTTATTTTCCTACCTTGCGGTGCTGATAAAGACGAAGAACTTAAAAAGTACGAGGGAACTGGTTGTTTCTGGATTGAAGATAAACCTATAAATGCCCAAACAGGTGCAGACTTTGGACTAAATCCTATATTGGTTGCACATAGCCACAATGTACATACAGTAGATGAACAAGTAAAATTTCCGAGATTCTGGAAATGGAAACACATTTATAAGTATATTGTAGGCGAAGATGTCTAAAACCGCAATTATCCTAGGGAATGGGGATTCTCGTAAAGATATCAATTATAGAAAATTATGGCCAGATGCAGTAGTATACGGCTGTAATGGAGCATATAGAGAAGATGTTGACAGATTAGTATGTGTTGATGTGTATATGCAACATTTAATATACGAGTCCGGGTATTGTATTCATAACTGGTGTTATTTTAATCAGTGGGATCCATTACCTAAAGAAGTAGTAAAACCTATTGCACAAAGTTTTGGTTTACCTGTTATCGCAAATGATGGAACCAATAAAGCATGTGTAAGAGGAACTGATAAATTTGTATATGTGACCTGGGTAGAAGATTATGACGAGATAAGGTCAATACCTGACATCGAAATATCATCTGGGTCAAGGGCGTTACTCCTTGCCGCCGAAAGTGGAGAATATGATAAAATCATATTACTCGGTTTTGATGGTATAACTGGAAGTAATATATATATTAATACTAGTGGATATGAGAACTCTGAACCTCGTAGTCACTGGGAACAAGAACGACAAAATATTATGGATAGGTTTCCTGATATTAAATTTACATACGAGAATAATAATAATGCCAGTAAAATTAAAACCAAGTCAGGTACTAATTGACAGAAATACTAAAAAGAAAAGCGTACAACACTTTTTTATAAAATCAACTCCACAACAAGAGTTATTTGAACTATTAAATAATCATAATACTAAACCTAAGGTAAAGCAAAAGATAACAAATGAACTTACTCGTAGAGGTATTAAAATAGTATGGCAACCAAAAACGACATAACAGGCGACTCTATTCAGAGTAAAGGCCCAAGTAAAGCATATTCCGATAATTGGGATAAAATATTTGGTAAAAAGAAAAAGAAAAAAGACGCTAAAGAGAATAAAAAGATTATAAATACTTCAAGAGGGAATAAATATGTCAAATAATTTATTAGATTTTGATTTCGGTTTTACAGCTGTAGATGAAAACGAACTAGAGGCAGTACAAAAAGTTACTACTGAAGCCTCCAGTGCATCCGCATCTTTACAAGAGGCCGAAGATAAACTGAATAAGCTATATAATTCTATACTTCCTCTACTAACAAATTTAAAAAAGAATCCAGAAAAAGAATATATACTTTGGCCAAATAGGGTAGAAAAGATAGAACAATTTGAGGATTTAATTACGGAGATTGTTAAATGACAATAGTTTCTAGTGGAGCATTAGCATTACAAGACTTAGGTACAAATACATCTTCAAATGCTGATAATGTAAGACTTAATACTTCCTTTACAGCAAGTGTTGACGGTCTGTTACAGATACAACAATTAAATGAAATAGGCGATGGGCAGTTTTCAGTTGCCACAGTTTGGCAAGGTGATGCTTACGGCTTTGTTAGCAATATGTTTAGTTCATCATATATTCATGGCGTATTCGCACTTTCAAACGGTGCTGGTATAGGAAATAGAAGATATTCCTCACAATCAAACATTGGATCCTTAGGATCAACTGGATATCTAGCTGCAGACGGCACTTCCAGATCAATCGGGGGTGTATTTTGGGGTCTGCCAGATGCGTCACCAAATAATGTAAGATTATTTGTTTTTGCACTAAATGGAACAGGAGTAACAAACACAGATTTAGCCGCTTGGTCTAAAATAGAAGTTACTACTAATGGTGGCACAACAGTAACAATCAATAGAAGTGATTTATCTTATGACTCATCAGAAAACGGCGATACATGGTGGTATTTCTCAGGTTCATCTGGAACAGTATATAATGCAATTGGTAGTTTAGGTACACCAAGTAGTAGTAGTTATACTTTAAAAGTTATAGGTGGCACTATTGCAACAACATCAAATAATGGTATTGCAGAAGAATTTGGTGGTGATGATAGTTCTAATGTTAAAATGTCAGATTACTATAAAGGAGCTTCTTCAAATTTTGTAAATACTGGAACAGGTACAGCAAATATACCAACCACCGGACAGATTAAGTTCTCAGATTTTTTTGGTGCTTCTTATGTTGCAGGTGTTACAAGTGCAGTAACAATACAACCAGCAGTTAAATATGATACTAATACTGGTCCACGTGGTGGTCAATATGAATTTATTTGCCATGGATTAGGTCAAACTTATCATAGTACTTATAGCTCTGCGTTACTTGGATTTAATAGTGCTGTTAATACAACGCATTTAACTGATAGTAACCAAGGTAGTTTAGTAGGAGCAACTTATCCTGTTACTAATTTTGGTGTAAGTTCGACACTTGGAACATTACGTACAATAACACATTTTTCTTATGGGCCTGCTGCTCAAACAAGTTCAGTTATGTTGGTTATCGCCAATACTGGAAGTGATAGTAATTCAGGATTTACAAATTTAGTAGCAACACGAAGTGGTATGACAACATTAACATTACCTCGATCTTCAGCAACTTACTTATATCAATCTGGAGATGGTGGAACAAGAATTTGGAGATGGCAGGAGGGTACTGTTTCTGCTTTAGCTAATTACCATACAGGTACACCATTTTCTAATAACGTAGATAGTACTCTATTCCCAGGAGGTTCAGGTACTAATAACAGCAGTAGTTCAACAACAACTACTTCGCGAACAACATGGACAATATCATAATGTCAAATATAGCGTATATAATTATAGAAGATCAAATGGAACCAAACTTAAAGTTTAAATGGGCAAAATTTGATTATAAAGATAGCAGTATAGAAATTCCTGCAGTTTTAGATTCGGAAGACGATACACTTATAGACGAAGATGCTACTCAGAAAAAAGTTAATGACTGGGTAGAAACAAATTCACCTTGGGACGAAACAGTATGAGAAATCCAATAGTAAATAGAGTATTTGATTATGCAATCGATAAAGAAAGAACTGAAGCGTATTTAGAATGGATTAAAGCAAATGTTTCAGGTAAAACAGTTGTTGAATTAGGAGCTGGTTCTGGAATTATGACATGGCTATGTGTTAAATATGGTGCAACACATGTATACGCATACGAAAATAATAAAAGAATTATTTATTGGCTAAAAGAATTATTTAAAGACGAAGCCAAAGTAACTATTGTAGAAGAAGATGTAAGTACAGCTACGTTGCAAACTGCAGATATCTACTTACATGAAAACTTCGGTTCAAACGTATATATGGAAAATATATTAGGAATATACGAAAATCTAAAATCACAAAATTTAGAAGATAAAACTTTTCCAAATAAATTAAAAATGCAATACGGAACATATGATATAAGTAATAATACAGATATTTCAGGAGCAGATAGATACGCAGAAATTGATGATTCTGATTTAGTAGAATTTTTTGGATTATGTCCAATGAATGAAATTACTCCTCATCTTCTTCCTCAAAGAGAAGTTGATGAGAGTGAAGTAACAATTAATGGAACTTTATTTGATGGCGATATAAAAGATTTAACTCAATTTACAGCTGAAGATACTAGTGGAGAATTAGTATTTTGGGAAGCAAGTTTTGATGGAAATCATACAATAAGTAATTGGAAAAGTAAAACGAGTTGGAATACTATTCCCATCGATAGAGTTATGGATTTAGGAAGTTAATATGTTTTTTAGAAAAGATACAAAATTAGATAGAGAAGCAGTATTCAATCAATTAAAAATCGACGAAGGGGTGGTTTATGAAATTTATCATGACCATCTGGGATATCCTACTTTTGGGGTGGGACACCTGGTACTGGAGTCAGACCCTGAACACGGAGCTGACCTTGGAACAGCTGTTTCCGAAGAGCGAGTTAGAGAATGCTTCGAACGCGACCTTGACACCGCAATCGAAGAATGTAATCTGTTATACGAAGAAGGGGTCTTTGGAGACTTACCCGACGAAGTCCAGCAGATATTGGTCAACATGATGTTTAATATGGGTAGAACCAGATTAAGTAAATTTAAAAAAATGCATGCAGCAATCCTAGAAGAAGATTGGAAAACTGCGGCGATAGAAGGGAGAGATTCAAGATGGTACAAACAAGTGACGAACAGGGCAGAGAGACTCATGTCGAGACTCGAGGCAGTGTAAGATATTATCATACCAATGAGGATCAAGGCGAAGACAGAGGTTGGTTTTGGTGTCATAATAAACAAGGGTTTTTCAGACACTCTGACTGGAATTTAACAAGACAAGAAATGGGAGAAAAGTATGGCATCAACAGTTAAAGTTTTATCATCTGAAGCTGATTTGACAAATACCGCATCTAATGTTTCCTTTGCTCAAGTTGTAAGAGTTCATAATTTGAATGGGGCAACTAAGTTATTAACAGTAAAAGATTCAGGTGGTAATACACTAGGTACTCTTTCACTTGCTAATGGGGAAATAATTAATATTAGAAAGAATGCAAGGGATACTCTATCAGTACCTGCAGCTACTGCTAATATTAAAGCGGTAAAAATCGCACACAGTTACTAATAATAAATTAAGCTAATCCTCTGTTAAAACGGAGGATTTTTAGCATCTAAGATTTATTTTCTTATAAATACTTCCATGGAGAGTATATTTACACTCATTGCGGATGTAGGTGCTCCAATTGCTGGGTCTTTAGTTATGGGATTCTTTATTTTTTTAGTAATCAAACAGATACTAGAAGGAATAGTAGATAAGATAAACACCTTAACTATATTTGCTCAGAGTTTGGAGAATAGAGCACGAACAATGAGTAATGAAATGATAAAAATTGATTTGTTAGTATCTTCGGCCTTAGATTTAAGACCAGATACTGATAGAATTGCACGTGCAGAAAACTTTATTGAGGACGGCAAAATAGATACTAGGAGAGACTAATGGATGTAGGTCAATTAGTTTCTGACTACGGGTTTCCAATTGTGATGTCCGTAGGTTTAGGATATTTTATATATTATGTATGGTGGTATATTGGAGAACATATAGAGCCGAAGTTAGATGAAATGCACATGGCTCTTATAAGAGTTATTGATCAGACAAGGATGTTGGATCAAGATTTGATAAGATTACAACAAAAAGTAAATGTAGTTTTAGAATACAGAGAAAATGAAAAGAAAAAGCGAAAGAATAGAGGTAATGGAAAAGATGAAAGATAGACTTGAATTATCTGTACTTATTATATTATTCATGATAAGTGTATTGGCAATTTCCCCTGAAGTTGCTGCAGCAGATATTACACATAAATTTAAAAATCCTTCCTTTAGTGGCCAGGGAACAGGTGCTCATTATTTAACAATTGAGAATCAAGAACACAGCAGAAAGAAAGCAATAAAAGATGCTATGGAAGCTGCAAGAAAGGCCGCTGAAAGAGATGCAGAAAACACAACAATGGCTAAGTTCATTCGAAACTTAGAATCAAGAATTTACGCTCAAATGTCTAAACAATTAGTAGAATCAATGTTTAGTAATGATGGGTCAGTAAGATATGGTTCATTTGTATTAGAAGGCAATACAGTAACATATGAAGTCATAACGAATGCTGATGGATCAGAATATATTAAAATGACAATTGTTGATTCCGATGGGACTACAACTGTTATTGAAATACCAGTAGGAACAGGTAACTTTGGTCAAGACCCTGATGGGGGTTAAATAAAATGGAAGCATTTATAGCATTACTATTAGTCTTAGGACTAATGAATGAATCATCGTCTCCAGTTTGGTCAGACGAACCACAAGAATGTAAAGAGATTACATTTGATGATCCTTATGTAGGTCCAAATGCAATTGCACGAATTGAAAAAACAGTAAGGCATTCTTATATCTGTGTAGAAGAAGCAGAAGCAATAAGACTTCCTTCATATATTGAATTATTGGACTTACCACCAGCAAAGGAAAGACCAGTAGTCGCAGTATATAATTTTATAGATAAAACAGGACAGAGAAAATCAAGAGAAGGTATTGCTGATTTCTCTACAGCCACTACACAAGGTGGTACAGAATTATTAATAGATGCTCTTAAAACGGCGGGTGGAGGAACCTGGTTTAGAGTAGTAGAAAGACAAGGCATTGATCATCTGGTAAGAGAACGTCAGATAATCAGAAGTGCAAGACAAGAATTTGCGGGCGATGGTGGTCCGCAACCATTAAATCCACTCCTATTCGCTGGAATTATTATGGAAGGTGGAATTATTGGATATGATACTAATATTCAGTCAGGAGGCCGAGGCGCACGGCTATTGGGTATTGGTAAAAGTAAACGATATCAACAAGATGTCGTCACCGTATCTGTAAGAGCTGTTTCAGTTCTTACAGGTGAAGTATTATTGAATGTCCAAGCTAAGAAAACAATCCTTAGTTATGGTGGTAGTGGAGATATTTTCAGATTTGTTGATAATAGTACTACCCTAGTAGAATATGAGGACGGAGTGGGTAATAATGAGTCCGTGACATACGCGGTACGAACAGCTATTGAGGCTGCCGTACTTGAACTAATATACCAAGGACATGATAGAGGTCTTTGGATAATTGAGGATGGACATCGTCACCCCCATCAAGTTGATGGTAAAAACGAAAAACATCCATTAAAGGAAGAGGTAAACGAAAATGAATAAACTTTTAAGTATAGCATTGCTATTGTCGACATCGTTCGTTTTTGCACAAGCCACTGATGATAACGAAATTAAAATCACACAATCTGGTGACACACTTAAATTGTATATTGATCAAATCGGTTTTGGTAACAAAATTGGTGGAGATAACTTTTCAAGTGGGTCAGGTTCTGTAATGGCAATTACAGGTTCTAGCTTAGAATTTGATTTGGATTTCGCTGGTAATCAAAATATATTATTTGGTCCAGTTAAAGCAGATAGTTCAACCTATAAGCTTGACTATACAGGTGACTCAAATGTTATAGATTGGAATATTGGTAACGTTGGTAGTGCAGATGACTCAGACATAAACTTTGACGTTACAGGTGATTCAAACACTTTTGATATTGATCAAGGTTATGGTCTAAGTGCAGAGAGATTGAATGCAGATTTAATCTTAATTGGTAATTCAAATGTCTTTGATATCGACTGGGAATCAGACGATAACATTTGGGATTTTGAAATTACTGGTGATAGTAATAACATTAATACATTGCAAAAAGATGGTGAACAAAACTTAGAATTCACTTTAACAGGTGATTCTGCAGATGTTGATATTAATCAAATATCTGGTACATGTGCTGCTTCAGGCGGTGGTTGTGCAACACCTAATGCAAATATTGTATTAACAGTTACATCAGACAATGCAATTATTCAACTTAATCAAAAAGACGTCGGTAACGACAGCTAGTCTTTTACTACTCATCAGTGGGGTTAGTTTTGCTAACCCTATTGGTGAAGTTAGAGAATCTTCCGGCGTAAATTCTATACTACGCGATAAAGAAGCAATTCAAACAGAACAAATAGAACTATACGACCAAGCCCAAACTGCCAAAGGTCGTATGTTAATAGAATTTTTAGATAAGGCAGAACTACAACTTAAAGAACACTCACTCGTTTTAATAGACGAGATATATTACGACCCTAATCCAAATTTATCCAAAATGTCATTAAAGATGGCAATGGGAACTGCAAGATTTGCATCTGGTAAATTAGGGTTAGTTAATAACGCAAACATAAAGATAGAAACTCCTACTGCTACGATTGCTGTAAGAGGAACTGATTTTACTACAACAATAGATGAATTAGGAAGAAGCCTTGTTATTTTGCTACCAGATGATAAAGGTAATCCATCAGGTGTGATTGAAGTATCTAATTCGGCAGGTACTGTAACACTTGATCAGGCTTATGCAGCAACTATGGTAACTACTTTAGATAGTCCTCCGACATCTTCAACTGTAATTACTGGTATTACACCAGCCTTAATTGATAATATGTTTATTGTAAATCCACCGGCAGAAGTAAAACAAAGAATAGAGGAAGAACTTAAGGACGAACAGAACGAAGACCAAGGATTACTTGATATCGACTTCTTAGAATTTACTGAATTAGAAGAAGATGAATTAGCAGAAGATGAGTTGGACGAATTTAGTGAACTTGATATTGATGAATTAGATGTTGAGTTTTTATTAGACTTTTTGGCAATAGTTGATTCTGGTGATTTATTTGATACATTGGGCGAGTTTGATATTAAAGGTGCAAGAAGAGGTTTAAATGATGAATCACAATTTAATGTATTTTTACGAGATGGTAATTTAGTATTATATCGTAATGTAAATGGACTAATAGAAATTGAATTTGCTGCAGGTAGTAGCTTTACATTAGACACAACAACTCCTGGATATCAAGGTATTATTACAGGTAATGATGGCGAAGATATTATGGTAATTATAAATCAAAACTAGTATAAATAGAAGTATGAACTGGACTAAAATAAAACAACAATTTTTTAAATACTGGATACTGCCGTGGGGTGCGTGTATCTTTTTAGCAATGCCATTATACGCAGGTCCTACAGATGATAATCACATTCACGTAGAACAAGTAGGTAGCGGAGATGATTTAAATTTAAATATTACTCAAATAGGTTATGGTAATAGCGTTAATTTTTCATTTGCACATGCAAGCAATTCATTTGATTTAACACAGAATGGTACAGGTAATTCTATATCCTGGGTATCATATTGGGGCTCAGGTAAATCATGGGGTGGAGATATTGATGGTACAGGTAATGATGAAACAGTATTACAATATGATGGTGCAACTTATGGTCGACATCTATGGGGTAACGATAATACAGTAGATGTTTATCAGCATGGTTCTCATACACTTAATTTAGATGTACACGCTGATGATACTAATATTGAATCATGGCAAGAAGGCGGAGGTTCTCATTATTCTCATGCATATTTTTATGGTACAGCTGATGGTTCATCAGTAGACCTCATGCAAAAAGGAAGTGCAAATCATAATTCTCAAATAAGATTGCAAGGAACCGAACCAACAACATTAAATCTATTACAACAAGGTAGTACGAATATGAGTTATTCTATTACCAATAATTGTTATACAGTAGGTGGTTGTACAATTAATGTTTCGCAGGGTAACTAATGGAATACGGCGGAGAAGGAAATTGTCCAGAAGAATTTGAAATCTGTTTAGACACTGAGTCATACGATGAACTTATTGTTATGATGGATGAAGCAGGTGTTGAAATGGATTCAGAAATGCTTGAACTCCAACCATTAGGTGATGCAGAAGCCGTTGCAAACTTTACCTGGGAAATATTATTCCTCACTCCGTGGGAACTAGCGTATATCGCTTTGCCTATGAGTGTTCTTGCGTTTTATGGTTTATCAATATACGCAATCTTTAAGTGGTTACAAAAGAAATTTAATTAATGAAATATATTACGTCCATTTGGACAACTGTAGCAATAATAGCACTAGGTCTATTTATTCGTATATCGGATCCCGATATAGTTCAACAGGTTAGGTTAATTACATTTGATCAATATATCCAATCACTACCAGATAAAAAATCCGAAGATATAGTTTTAATTAATATAGGTGAAGAAGCACTGGAAAAATATGGTCAGTGGCCATTTCCTAGACAACAGTTCGCACAAATGATTTCTGATTTAAGGAATGCAAATGCTGGACTTATTGGTTTTACTATTATGTTCCCTGAGAATGATAGATTTGGTGGAGATGAAGTATTCTCGTCATGGGTAAAAGATAATGGAATTATATTATCACAAGATGCTGACCCACGAGGTAGAAGTGAAAGTGCTCCATATGTTGGAACTGCAATCTTTGGAACTGGCGACCCTAATGATTGGGTTATAGAATATGATGGTTTAGTAACCAATATACCAGAAATAGAGCAAGGTGCTTGGGGTCATGGATTAATTAATGGTATGCCAGAAGTTGATGGAGTAGTAAGAAGAATACCACTTTTATCACAAATAAACGAACAACTATATCCTTCATTTACTTTAGAATTAATTAGAGTAGCAAATCAAAAGCCATCATATACAGTCAAAGTAAATGATACTGGTATCGAAGAAATTATTTTAAGACCATTTCAAATACCTACTGATCCAAATGGATCAATCTGGATTAATACTAACTATTCATTTCCTGAAATAGAGTATGGTAGTGATCTTCCAAATCTTGAAGGGAAAGTCGTCTTGATTGGATTAACTGCATCGGGTCTGGCTTCTCAAATTCCAACACCTGTTGGTCTTCAGTCTGCACATCAACTTCAGGCTTCTGCGATACAGACTGTCCTTGATGAGAGCTCCATTTCACGTCCTCTCTGGACGGCATTAATAGAAATTCTCGTATCGACAGTTCTTGCTGCTCTTCTAGTCCTGTTAGTATATCGGGCACCTGTTTGGGTTTCTGGAATCGGATTTCTGGTCTTCTGTTTCGGATCAGTCGTAACTGTTTATTATGTTTGGAATAAATGGTATGTGCTCCTTGACCTTACATATTCATTAATATTATATATAATAACCTTTACCTCAGGCAGTTTCAATAACTTCTATAAACAATATATGTTACGACAACAAATTAAGAAACAGTTTGAAACTTATTTGGATCCACGACAAGTTATGTTATTACAGAAAGACCCATCGTTATTACGACTTGGTGGCGAAAGAAAAGATATGACTTTCTTATTTATGGATATTGTAGGATTTACTCCAATATCAGAACACTATAAAAATAACAATGACCCGGAAGGGCTTGTCAATATTATAAATAATTATTTGGACACTATGACTAAAATTATTTTAAAGAATGGTGGAACAATAGACAAGTACATGGGAGATTGTATTATGGCATTTTGGAATGCTCCTTTACCTTGTGATAATCATGCGGAATTAGCCGTAGATACAGCAATAGAAATATTAGAGGCAGCAGATGAACTTATTAAAGAACTTGAAACTCAAGGTCTTCCTAGGATTGATGTTGGCATTGGTATCAATACCGGCGACTGCATCGTCGGAAACATGGGATCAGAATCTCGATTTGACTATTCCGTCATTGGAGATGCCGTTAATCTCGCGGCTAGACTCGAAGGCCAAACAAGAAATTATGATGGGGTTCGAGTGTTGTTATCACAGTTCACTGCTGGAAAGTGTAAAGAAAGAAGCTTTACTCGAGTCGATAACATACAAGTCAAAGGTAAATCTGAGCGGGTTACAATTTTCACACCATAACGGCGTAGTCATAAAATCATATTTTATCTTTATTAATTCAATGGACGCACTTACAACTTATCACGGCCTTAAGAGTCCTTACGTTTATGAGGTAAATCCTATTCTGGGAAAAAAACCATCAGCAGGTGAAATACTAGCTCTAAAACTAATATTCGGAACTATTATATGGAATACATATACTGAAGATGATATGGTAATAGCAAATGGACTACTAACTATTGCAGTTGTTAATAATATAGATGTTATGCATCAAGTAGGTGTCTTATAACATTTAGTTATAAAATGTAACACAATTGTAACAAAAAAGTTTAAAAAAACACTTTACATTTGGTTCAAAATAGTGTATAATGGTTGTATAAATTAAAGAAAAGGAGTAATATGTTTAATTTAGATAACTACATCAATCCCAGTAAAGGTCAAGAGGCCAGTCACAAAGGTATTCCTATGGAATATAGATACCATCCAGACGTTCTAAAGGCAAAAGGAAAGGGTAGGATCAGATATAGAGGTCCTAGATATGACGCGATGAGATTAAGTACTTTAATGGAAGATGCAAAGTCTTTCAGTATATATCCTAACAGTATCAATAGACATGCTGACTATTGGAAAGAACACAAAAAACAACTAGGTTTATAAATCATTTTTATATATAAAAAATATATACTTTTTTTCGGAAAACACTTTACATTTGGTTCGAAATAGTGTATAATGGTTGTATAAGGTAAAAAAGGAGTAAATATGTTAGAAATAGTAAATGAATATGATTCTTTTAGGTATACACAGTCAGGTGTAAACTATGAAGGGTTTGTCAAAAAAGTCGGTAAAGACTTTATCGAAGGTAGATTTTGTCCAACAAATGAATACGGTGAGAAACATGGAGTATGGTTCTCTACAATAATTTATCTAAGTGCATTCAAAGATTTAAATATGGAATGGTGGTTTAATGGCCAGGGTTGTGATAACTCTGCGATAGGTGTTTCAGGTTATTGGGAGGAGTTCGTATGAAAAGATATGTAGTTCAAGTAGAAAAATATGTATGGGCAGAAAGTGATGTCGACGTAATCTCAAAGATGCGAGGCGAATGTCATAAAGAAGATTTAAAAAATGATAACCATTGTTCTGTAGTTCAAATATTGGAACAACCATTTGGTCAGATAGGAAATAGGAAAGTAGTATATGAAGGCTCTTAAAGAAATAACTAATTGGGACGATGTAGGATATAAAGTTCCTAATCACACCTATATTCTAAACGAACAAGGACATTGTGTAGGCTTTAAGGCCACAGGCACAAAAAAGTACACTCAATTTAAATCTCCTATGAAACAATTTTCAAAGTCTCGTAGAAAGTTTATTGAGTTAAAACCTGTTGAAAAATATATGAGGACTGGATAATGGAAAATTGGATAAAAGAACATATTTTAGAAATTGCAATAGTAATATCAATACCTTTACTATTGGCTTTTGCATTCGATAGTGCTCTGGACTTACCAGATGTTCATGTTAGTCATAGTACAGGGGAATGTGTAGAAGTTATTAATTATAGTGATACTGATTACACTTGTGATAACTATCCTGAAAAATATAATCATGTATGGGTCAAGTAATGTCAAAGTTTGATAAAAAGGAATTAGAGAATAGTAAAAGAATTTATAAATCAGCAACACCTAAATTTACTGTTGACTGGTATTTAAAGTGGATTGCATCTACCTTTGTTTTACTCGCGATGAGTATTCGTGGAGTAGAAGGTATGCAATTATATGACTTATACTTATCAATTGTAGGAATTTTCCTATGGTTAATAGTATCGGTCATGTGGAAGGATAGAGCGTTAATTCTACTGAATGGAGTAGGACTAATGTTCTTGATTAATAACATAGTTAAAATGTTTGCAAATTAATTTAAAAAAAGTGTTTACATTTGGCAAAAAGTGTGTTATAATATAGGGTATAATTTAATGAAGGAGATTACATTATGAAAGATAGATTACAATTAATCAAAGAGGCCGCTCAAAAGTTAAAAGAAGAACAAGAGTTCAAGGCTACTGTCAAGAAGGTATATTCAAGACCTAAAAACTATTTGACTCAACAAGTAAAGAAAGCTGGAAAACAAGCTCCAGGTTCTTTAGAATGTTTTAAAGAAGAAAACATGTACTATACTGAGAAAGAAACGCAAGACTATCTTGCTGGTACTTCGTATATGGAAACTTATCAATCAATGAAGGATCATGATGATTGGAACTAGTATGGAACAAATGAAACTCGACGTAAAAAGAATCGAGGCTCTTCTTACAGTAAGAGAAAGGGCGGGTGATCCAGGTTTTAAAATGATGTGGACCAGAAAACTAAAGCAATTAATAAAAAATATTGAAAATCCAAAAAGATGTAAAGAGGTAGTATCATGACACAGTACGACGATACAGTAGAAAGACATAGGTTACTATTAGAGGCCGAGGATTGGTCAATGAAAACCAAATCAATACACGTACATGGATTTAATAGTATGTGGTATGATAACCATCCAGAAGATACTGAGGCTGGTAATGTTACTGATATTGAATATAACTGTGGATTTATTGAAAGATATCAAAATAATAAAGTAATTCGTACCTTCGGTAGAATTCTTGAAGGACAAGAATTACTTAATCACTACGTGAGGAATACATAATGTCAGTAACTAATTTTTATGCAGGGTCACTTAGATATGGACCATCAGGTAAAAAGCGTAAAACCATATCTATGTCTAAACCTAAGAAGAAAACAATGGCTGACTATAATTGGTCAACTCCAAAACAAAATGCTGTAGTAAGAGAAACTAAGCATTATCCATCAGCTCCACTTACGACCTATGAAAAGTCAGAGGATCAAAGTTGGAAGTTGAAAGAAAGTAAAAAATTCACAGTTGCACCAGCATATAACAAAGGTGCGTATCAAGTCATTCCAAAGGATGACATTAAACACATAGGGAAATAATTATGGAAACAGAAATTAGTTTTATTGGTGGATTTGTCTTGTTAACCCTTGCATTGTTTTTTGCAATTGGTTCGGCAGAGGCAGTCGCAAACGAGAAAGGTCAATCTTTATTCGATAAGAATAAGGTTAAAAATAGGGATGGAGATAATACATAATGTCGAAATATGATTATATGGAATACTCAACTTATGTTGAGGGCGAGAAGAGAGCTGATGTTATCCGCACTGTAGGAGAAAAAGAAAACTTTTTCGGTGTAAGGTTTACACATCAGAATAGCAATTTAGGTATTGAATGGTACCCTGATCACAGCGAGTCGTGGGCAGAAAATTGTGCAGAGAATTGGGTGTCTGGAATTAAGGAGGTTCCTGCAGTCAAATAAGTTTCGGGGGCTGGTTACCTTTACTCCTTTTTATTTTACTCAAAGGTTCCACCCCCACTTTAATTAAAAGAAAATATTATGGCGATAAAAAAGAAAAATACTAGAGCAAAAAGAATTACTATCGACGATAAGTATATGGGTCCAGAACCTTTATGGAGTCCAGGCGAGTCAAGTAAACTATCAGAAAGTGATGGTAAAATGGCATGGACCAAAGCGGCCCATTGGTATAACTATTTCTATAAAACAAAGGACTATGTTCCTTTTGTAATACAGTATGCTGAAGAAGTATGCAAATTTGATAAAGATAAAATAAAGGCCTTAAAACAAATAGAAGATTGGAGATTGATAGCTAATTGTAAGGCAGTGTGTAGATTACACTTTAGAGGCTGGGAACATACTAAAGAACAACATGAGTATGTCGCTGACCATTTAAAAGAAATGGTTAACTATGGCAAAACTATAGTTACTGAAAAGAAAGAGGCAAAGAAGAACGCACCTCCAGTAATCTCACCAGCAGAAAGAACTCGTAGAAAGGTTATGGAAACTGTATACGAATTATGGGATACGACAGTAGTTGAAGGTTGGATGGTTCAAGAATTTGATACATCTATAGATGTCTTTGCCGCCTTTAAAGAGGCTGGACTGAAAAGTAATGCAATTGCTCCATTTAAAAGAGTAATTGACGACGAGTATGAAGTTATCAATGATGCGATAAACAAAACATGTGATCAAGCTGTAGAGGCATATTCACATATCAGTCTCGCGAATAAGAAGAAAATGATCAAACAGATGGACACTATCTATTCTGATTTAGATAAACTAAAATTATCTTATAAGGCCGAAAGAGGTCCTAGAATTAAGAAAAGAAAGGCAACTGATGTTCAAGTAAAAGATTTGAAATATAAAGTAGAGGACATGGAATATAAATTAACATCTATTAATCCAATAGGTATTCCAGGATCCTTTAATCTATTTGTGTTTAATACAAAGAATAGAACTTTATATGAATATGTAACCACTGCGACTGCAGGGTTTGAAGTGGGTGGAACTACTATTAAAAACTTCGATAGTAAATTATCAAGGTGTACTAAGTTAAGGAAACCAGAAGTAATACTACCTTTAATATTAACCAAAACTCAAAGACAAATCGAAAAGGTTTGGAAAGAGCAAATCACTACTAAAATCAATACTCCAAATGGAAGAGTTAACGGTGATTGTATATTACTTAGGATATTATGATAGAAAAAGAAAAACAAGTATTTGAACACAAAATAATGACGAAAAAGAGATTCTCACTTGCTGTAGAGAAACTGGTCGCACAAAGTAAAAATGTATCTTATATAGATGCCGCTGTTATGATTATAGAAGAAAGAGGAATGCCATATACAAACCTTAAGAGACTATTATCAGATTCACTAAAGTCAAAGATAGAACAAGAGGCGTCGTCATTAAACTTAATTCGCGGAAAGAAAACAGGAAACAAACTGCCTATATGATTTATAATCCAATGAAATCAGCTGGTTATGGAGAGGGAGTAAGATACTTCCGATGGTGGTTACAATGGACAGGTAGATTATGACAGAACCATTTGATTCTTATAAACTATATAACGCACTGCGTCTACACTTTCAAACAGATTACGATGCAGTAAAATATAATTATAAATCTAATGTTAGTCCTCAATCTTTTTTTAAGAGGAAAGACAAATACTTTTTTGCAAAGATAGCAAAGAATTATGGTAATGATTTAGTAGGTTATTATGTTGCCAACTTTAAAGAAGGCGTATCATATGTTGGAGATATGGTCAATGAAGTTGGAGATGATAATTATAATAAATATAAAAAGGTTAAAGAAAGTATCCATCGAGTGTTCTCGGTCGATATAAATATATTAACAGAGAGTGAAATTGATTTTGATAAATGTTTTACATCTTATAATGGTCAACTTCCTCTCGTAATACAGTTAATGATGCAAGATGATATATCATTGGAAACAGTGGTTATTCTTGACTCATTACTAGGGTTTATACCTCGTGAATCTAAAAAGATATCCGATACCATTATATGGCCGGATATTAAAAGGAGAATCGAAAAGTATAAACCATTCGTAAGCTTTGATGATATTAAATGTAAAAATTTATTATTAAAAGGGTTTACAAATAACACGTAATGTGTTATAATATAAAGTCTATATTATGTATAAAGTGGATAATTCAGTAATACAATGATGAAACGGAGAAAAATATGTCATTTGAAAATCTAAAGAGCGCTCGAGGCTCGTCTATCGACAAACTCGTAAAAGCTGCAGAAGCAGTAACCACAACTAAAACAGAATCTAATTCTTACGAGGATAACAGATTCTGGAAACCTACCAGAGATAAAGCAGGAAACGGTTATGCCGTAGTTAGATTCCTACCAGCCTCGGACGGCGAAGACCTTCCATGGGTAAGATATTGGGATCATGGCTTTAAAGGACCAAATGGTCTATGGTATATCGAAAACTCTTTAACTTCTATCGGTCAACAGGATCCTGTATCAGAGATGAACTCTGTTCTATGGAATTCTGGTAGAGATGAAGATAAAGCAATTGCAAGGGAAAGAAAAAGAAGGTTACACTATGTGTCAAACGTTCTTGTTGTATCTGACCCAAGTAATCCAGAAAACGAAGGAAAGGTTTTCCTTTATAAATTTGGTAAGAAAATCTTTGATAAAGTAATGGAAGCTATGCAACCTGCTTTTGAAGATGAGACTCCTATCAATCCTTATGACTTCTGGGAAGGTGCTGATTTTAAAATTAAAATCAGAAAAGTAGAAGGTTGGGTAAACTATGATAAGTCAGAGTTTGCAAGTCAATCTTCTCTATATGATGGTGATGAGGCAAGATTGGAAGAAGTATATGGGAAACTATATTCACTTCAAGAATTCCTTGCTCCTGAAAACTATAAAACTTACGATGAACTAAAGACTAAGTTAAATAGAGTTTTAGGTGTAGATGCAGGACCAATTGCAGCTGAACCAGTAGTGGCTGATGTGATGGAAGCACCAACTATGTCATCTAATGATTCTCCAGTTATGGACACTCCAGACGCTGGTGATGAAGGAGAGGATACTTTATCTTACTTCGCCAAATTGGCGCAAGATAACTAACCATTAGGAAGAGAGCGCCAACGCGCTAAAATGGGAAAGGGACTGAAAGGTCCCTTTTTTTTATCTGAATTCGCCTGAATTATAGTGCATGATAATTGAAGATGCACGCGAAGGTCTATCAGTTACGATAGTAGTTGATTGTGAAGTACTTGAACTATTTTGTACATTAGTTTGAACAGCAGAAGGTACTTGGAAACCTTGAGCCTGTAAGTCTGCCATAATATCTGCATTTTCAGATGTTAGATCACTCATATCGAAACCTTCTCCAGTTCCAATTTTAGATTGTCTTTCTTTTTCTAAGGCTTCTTCTGCGGCAGCTGCTTCATTCTTTGCCCTTATTTCTTCAGCTGCTCTTCTACCTCTTCCTGTATCAAGACCCTCACCTATAGCATCCAATGCTGATGTATCGAAATCATCTCCTAATATCCACCCTGCGGCTCTCTTACCTAAGAAACTTATCATCTTTCTAGGTATGAATGTAATTCCATTTACAATCATTGATAAGAAATCAACAAAATATAACATTGCAACTTTTAGAGTGTCCATAATACTTGCACCTGGTCCTAAACTCTCTCTTAATTTATGAAACGCAAAGAGTAGTACTCCAAGAATCGCAACTACAGCAGCACCTATTCCGATAATAGGTAACATTGGTACTAATGCGGCCCCGATAGTTGTCATCATACCAGTAAAGAATGCTGATATCGCAGGGAACGCAGTAACTAACATAAATCCTCTAAAGGCCTTCATTGTATTCATTACAGTAAAGAGTCCAGATAGTAGAGCAGGACCAAAATATACTAAACCAAGTCCTAATAAACCTGCGAATAGTCCAAAGTTATCTAAAATAGTGGTTTTAAATTTTTCCATATCACCATTAATCAATGCCTCTAATGCGTCCACTATTGTACTAAACCAGTCAACAACTTTCATCACTATAGCCGATAATGCCTCAGGATTAAATACTGCAAGAACTATGGCGGCCATACCAGCAATAAATCCACCACCTTTCGCCATAGCTTTTAATTTATCATTAAAACCTTTGGTCTGATCCCTAATCGCAAGTAAAGTACTATTTGATTCATCTGCCTTTTTCTTTTGTTCTCTTAATTCTTCTTCACTTCTAACACTATCTTCTAAATTTTGAACTTGTTTTCTGGCCAGTTTAATTTGTTCTTCATCACCACTTGCCAAGGCCTTCTTTAAATTATTTTGAGCATCTCCAAAGGCATTTTTTAATGTTTGTGCTTTTTCCTTTTCGTCAGTGGTTTGTGCACCTAAACTTAATGCACTTAATCTCTTACCAAGGTCATTAGTACCTAAAGTTCCTTTGGCCTTTTCATTTTCTGTATCTTCTTTTATTTTATCAGTAAGGCCTTTTAGTCCTAACGTTTCTTCTTCCTCTTTTAAACTTTCTTTTAATTTTTCAAAGTTTTCATCATCTTCTTTCTTTTGCTCTTTCGCAAGTTGTTCAGCCTTTTCGGCGTTCTTCTTTTTCTTTTCTAGTTCTTTATTATTTCTTTCTAATGCATCGGCTTGTTCTTTAAACGCACCTGCATTAATTTTGGCGGCTGCATTGGCACTTTTTTCAATTTCAACTAATTCCTCTAGTCTGGCCGCAACCGAATTTGAGTTTTTATTTTTACCTAATAGTTCTTGGACGGAGTTTAAAGAATCTTCTATTAATTTTGCATTCTTAACATCACCAACATCTCTTAACTTTTGAGCAGTAAAAGAAGATTCTTGGATTTTGGCTTGAATTTCTTGAAGATTGGACTGACGTTGAAGTTCTTTCTGTTGGGTTCCAAGTAATTCTTTCTGTAAGTCATTTGCCTTCTTCGCATCAGAAGTCTTTTGTCTTAACTTTTTATTATCCGCCATTTCTAACTATTCCTATTTTTTATTTGAGAAAGCTTGTGAACCAAAAAAGGCTGCCACGATACCAGCTACAGCCACGAAGTAAGTCGCCGCCATATCTCCTAGTATCTTAGACGCCTGGTCTAGTCCTGCGAGTACTGCGATAACTACCGCGAATGGATATAACAACATTCCACCTAACGCAAACCATGCCATTTTTCTTTGTGCGTCTCTCATCGCATCAGCGTCTTCGAGTTCTTTTCTCTTAAACTCTAAGTACATTTCTTGTTCTTTCTTAGTTACTTTCCCATCACCGTTAGTATCGGCTGGGTGATAACTTGTCTTAACATCTTCTTTTTTTAACTCTTCCATTTTTTCTGTTGAGCCTTATTACGCTCATTCTCCTCTTTAATGTGTTCTACTAGTAGGGCGACATATATCTCCCTTTCCCATGGTAACATATTATCTAATTCCGTTAAACTATATCCATGATTCTGCATCATGGCGAAATTAGTTTTATAATGGTTTACGAGATTATCATGTGAAAGGCCTAAGTAAAAAAACTTTGGAGACCTCTTAACTCCAGACTATTCTCGTGTCCACATTTGTTACAACTATATTCTATATTATGAATTAACGATGGGATATTACTTAACCATTCAGAAATCTCTTTAAACTGGTTAGAGTTTAACGCATCGATAAAGTTTTCCAACTCTTCGTCGGTTTGATCGACTGCTGGATAAACATTATCATTATCAAAAATACTCTTAATACTTTTAATAATTAAATGCGTCATCGCCTTAAGTTGTCCTTTAGTATCTCCTTCTTTAACTACATTCAGTCCTTCTAAATCAGTCAAAGACGGATATTTAAACTCAATTCCAACCTCGTCATTAATCATAACAACATTATTTCTATCTTCGTTAATCTTAACACCTAACTCGTCAAGGTCAACTACTTGTGGGTTTTCATAATCACATTCTTCACATTTTAAATTTAATTCTACTTTCTCTCCCACTGATTTAGCTCTTAACCTTAAAAAAAGTTCTTCCAAATCGAAAGTAGTAAAAGTATTAATATCGATATCCGAATAGACACACGAACTTAATACATCTTTCATTGTTCTTACGATAAGTTTATCATCTTTCGATTCTAAAGCTACCATAAGGAGTTTTTCTTCTTTAACTAAGAAAGGTCTAAACTCAATCACCTGTCCAGTACTTGGTATAGTCGCCTCGTACTTAGACGCATTCACTAACGGCAAAGCCATAATTTATTCTCCTATTATATTATCCAAATATAGAAAGACCAGAAGTAATCTGCGATACAGTACTACTTAATGGTCCTTCTACTTCATATTTATCATATCCAAAAGTAATTTCTACCTTCGAAAATTCATTCTCATTTGCGTTACCTAATTCTATATCACCAATATTAATAGGGAACGCGTTTATTAACTTAACTCCATAGACAGGAACATCTTCTTCATCTAACTGCTGAATGACTATATCTGTCGAGTAGTCTTTTTTATATCCCAATTGGTATGGAACAACATTACCTTCCGCATCTTTCGCGTTAATAATTCCATCTATCCAATTGTCGAATATTCTTTTCATATAGTAATCTTTAGTTAAAAGAAAACTAAAACTCACCTCACTATCTACAAAGGTGTAAGGCATTTTTATAACTTGAAACTGGTCTTGATATTCCATAGTAGAAAGAGAACGTCCGGGTAGAGTTACTGAATCACATAATAGTGAAATATCTCTCGGATCATTTACTAAAGTTCCAACACTAACATCTTGTCCTGTAAGAACATTTGATAGAATTGCTTGTGGGTCTATATTGAATAAAGACATCGACGGGGGTGTGAAAAAGACATTATATCTATTCTTTCTCGCCATACCGCCACGCGAAGTAATTACTGATTTTAATTTATCTATACTGGCCATTAACTTTTTCTCGCAATTCTAATACTTTCATTCCATACTTCAGTTTTGGATGCCTTAACAAACTGATCAGTCGGAAGAAAGATAGCTATTTCCCACTCTGGCATGGGTACTCTTACTACTTTAGACCTTATTTGTGATCCTAAATATCTTTTTAAACAGGGTCTAAATTCTTTAAATTTTCTAGTGGATTGAAGTAAGTCATATTTGGCTTTAAGTAATCTTGTATTACTCTTTACTTTACCAGGGGCCAATTTCATTAATTCATCAAGAAATTTTGCCCTAATATCTGGTCGTAAGTAATGTAAATTCAATCCTAAAAATCCATCTTTATATCTTTCAATCATTACTACCAAAGGAAATCTATCGTAATATGGTAAATCTTGTTTACCTTTAGGGTCATAGAAATACATATACATATTTCCGACCATTTCTCTACTACTAGGTTCCAATGCATTATCTCTTAATAATGCGGCCCTAGAAGGTTTTTTCATGTCTTCAATCTTCTCTTGGAACCATTTTTTGGATGCTTTAGTTCTTAAAGTAATTCCAGACCTTAACGCTCCTAACTGTAATGTATCAAATAAAGATGCCATATATCTATTTATACTATCCTTTCAGAAGTTTGATGCCAAGATTAGATAAAGTATCTTCAGTCCATATCTGAAATTTCCATCCCTTATGGTCAGCATATTGTTTTGCGGCCTCCCATTTAGAAGTATTTTTCACATATGTCATTACTTCATTCACATATCTTTTGGTCTTTCTCTTTGGATTTTTAGGTGGTTTTGTTTCTTTTTTTGGTTTGATTTCTACTAAAACAATATCCCTATTGTCAAATTCTACTAATAAATCAACATAATATCTATGTAATCTATTATCTGTTTTACACTTGTAAGGAACAACGATTTCTTCACTATTCCATTTCTTTACTCGAGGACTATTCTCACACCACTTGAATGCTTGTCTTTCCCATAACGAACGATAGACTACTTTGGTTGGATCACCCAAGTACTTATCTTTATGTTTTATTGTATATTTCCCTTTATAAGCCATTATAAATACTCTTATAGTTAATTAATATTACTATTTATAAGGTAAAAAATATGGCACAAGATAACGATAATACATTAAGATTTCCACTCAACGTGGAAGAAAGACCATTTATAAGATTTCTTATAAGAACCAGAAACGCTGAAACTGGAAGAATGAATATGGATGGAGGAAGTAAATCTATTAATCTTTTCCTTCCTATGGATTTTCAGATTCAAGATGGTGCGTCTTTCGATACTATTAATCTTGGTGCGATTACTGCGTTTGAAAATAATAGAAATAAAAAGGCATCAACTAATAATGAATTAAGTACTTCTAAACAAAGGGAATCTCAGGCGATTGCGGCAGCAGTTATTAATCAAATGTCTGGAGGAAGTTTAGAGGGTGCGACTAAAATTGGATTAGTCCAAGGAAATGTTACTAGTAATAATATGTCGACCGCGACATTTAATGACATGCAGATAAGAAATTTTAATTTTAATTTCCAAATGATGCCAACTTCCGAAAAAGAATCCGATATTATTACAAAAATAGAAAATACTTTTAGGAAATTTATGTATCCTAAAAAACTTGGAAGTGGATTTGCATTAGAATATCCACCACTCTTTAGAATTACTTTCCATCTACCAAATGGAGATAGAAATAAATATCTTCCTACTATCAAAGATAGTTATTTGACATCTTTGAATACTAATTATAATCAACAAGGTGGAAATATGTATTTCAAAGATGGCGCGCCTACCGATACTTCAATAGGGTTAACGTTCCAAGAACAAAGACAACTTACGAGAGAAGATTTATATGTCGATACTGATAGTCTTGACGACATAGAACAGATAGAAATTAAGGCTGGTTCTTCTTACGACGAACTAAAAATTGGAGGATAATAAATGAGTTACTTTAAATTATTTCCTAAAGTAGATTATGACATAAATCGAACTGGCACAGTTCAAAAAATAGTAGATATCTATAGAAGTGTGCGACCACTTCAAGAATTTATCGACTCTCCATCTCTATATATGAAGTATGAAATAAAAAATGGAGAAAGACCAGACATAGTTTCACAAAGATTATATGGAACTCCAGATTATTATTGGACTTTCTTTGTAGTAAATGAATTTCTCCACGATGGATATAAAGTTTGGCCGATGTCTCAGGAACTTTTACTAGAATATTTGAATACTGAGTATAATGGATTTGTAATTACTTGTGATCCTTCAGTCCAACCTAATAGTGATGGAGCTTTACAGACAGAAAATTCCATTTCTGGAAAATTTTCCTTAGGAGAAACTATTACTGGAGGAGCTTCTGGGTGTAGTGGAACTCTTGTCAGAAAAAATATTGACCTAAATCAATTAATAGTCCAAAATGTTACACTTGGAAGTGGTAACGCTGCATTTATTGGTGACGGAAATCAAAAAGAATCTGTAATAGGTAGTACTAGTGAAGATGAAGTTCAGTCTCATATAGTATATAAGTACGTCGATGCACCACATCACTACTATATTAACGAAACTGATGTGATTACAGGAGAAACAGAAAAAAGAATTTACAGTAACGAAAGATTTATTAACGATCCTTCTCCTCTTGATGAAGGAAATCCAACTACTATCTCAAATTTATATCAACCTTCCTACGCCACCGCCGAAGGAATCTTAGATGAATTAAATATTCCATCAGAAAGATTGGCCAAATCAGAAACCGCATTATCTATTATGACTAATAGAGAATACATTCAAGAAAAAAATGACGAAAGATCCTCTATTAGAGTAATTAATCCAGAATTCATAGGAGAATTTGTGTCAGAATTTGAGAAAATTCTTAACAAATAAAAAAAATAGTTATGACTGAAAAAAGTTCTGCCAGAAATACAATACTTCCAACTTCCTATAGTAGAAAAAAAATAATTCTCTCATCTAATAATACACATGGAGAAGGAAATTATGAATTTGATATCAACAATCTAGTAACAAGAATAGAAGTAATCGAAAATATAGAGAATCCAGGGTTGGAAATTATCGTTTCTGTAGGGGATACAGAAAATTATATAGAAAGGTTAAGACTTTCTGGTAATGAAAAAATTTCCTTGGAATTAGAAAGGAACGCTCACTACGGAAATGAAAAATATTCACTCGAATTTCGTGTAATAGAGGTATTGAACTTTGTCAAGGAAAAACGTGGGCTGACGACGTATCAGATGAGGTGTGTTTCTCCTCATATTCTCAGTAATCAGGTCGTTTCCAAGGGCAATTCCTTTAATGGATCAGTAGGTCAAACGATTCAAAAGATATGCACTAGTGATTTGGATATACCCCTAAGTAAACTAGAAATAGATACAGCGACTCCTCAAATGACTGGAGTTTTTCCTAAAATAAAACCATTGAGTGCTATAAATTTCTTATTAATTAATACATTCGACGATGGGACTCCTTATTATTTTTTTGAAACTTTCACAAATGGAATAAAATTTAAAAGTCTTAAAGCATTAATTGATCAAGTTCCTTTCGATAAGTATTCTATAAGAGAAACCCTTAGTAATAATATGGAATCAGATAAAGGTTACGAAGAAGTAAGAAAAAGAATTGTGGAAATGTCATCAGATTATAGTGTGTCAAAATTCACAGGACTTCAACAGGGCGCCTTTACTAGTAAATCTCACTTCTTTGATATAGCTACGAAAGAGAAGAAAGAAAAAACATATACTTACTCTTATGATAGTAGTACTAGTATTGAATCACATAAACCTTTTGCGGACTTAAAAAGAAATAATAAAATAAAAGAAAAAAATTTAACAGACTTTCCAGATTCTAAAAACTTTTTCTTTAATTTGAATAGTGCAGCATTTAATAAAACAAAAAACTATTACGCGTCACTACAAGATAACGTAGGAAAAGGTTATTCCCATTTAGAAAATTTAGAATATCAATCACATCAGATATTGATTCCCGGAGATTTTAGATTAAATGTGGGTATGGTAATAGAAATAGAAATTCCAGAAACGCGAATAGAAAGTAAAGCAAAAGAAACTGTGAATAAAGTCCAAAGTGGAAAGTATTTAGTTACTAATATAATACATGATTTAAAAACAAACGAATATATGATGCGAGTTACTTTAAAAAGAAATTCAAGTTCAGTTAATTTAGATATTGAGGAGAGTATAATATGAGACGCGACGAATTCGTAGAACAACAATTCTCTTGGTTTACTGGAGAAATAGAAGATATAGATGATCCAGAAAAACTTGGAAGAGTAAAAGTAAGACCCTTTGGTTGGTATACAGATAATAAAAAAGTATTATCGACGTCCGATCTTCCTTGGGCAACTGTAATGATGCCAACTACTTCCGCGGGGATCAAAGGAAATGGATCATCACATCAATTAGAAATAGGGTCGTGGGTCGTAGGGTTCTTTAGAGACGGACCAAGCGCACAGGATCCAATGGTGATGGGATCGATATCGTCTAAGACTGATGGCGTCGTGGATGTTCCTAGTGAACACTCTACTACTAAGAAAGTATATAAATCGCAGGCGGGTCATCTCTTCGAGATAGAAAATAAATCGGGGTCTGAAACTATTAAAATCACTCATGGAACTAATCCTACTTCCTTTATAACTTTCGATAGTAATGGGAATATCTTTCTCACAGCGCCGCAGATATTTCTTAACGGAACTCCTTCTTAACTATGTCAACTCGTATTGACATCCCCTGTTCCGCGGTTCTTCTTCCTACTAAGGGAGAACTTACTAATGTCTTTATTCAACTTGCGAATAGACCAGAACAGGAAATAAAAGATTTACTCCAAGAAATAGATGACTTACTAGGATCGTTTCCAGTAACTGTTTCTTCTCCAGTCTTTCCTACTCTTAGAATACCAGAGATCGAGTGGGAGAAACGAATTACAGCGTTGACACAAGAATATCATCTATACGTCCAGGTTAAGATACTAGAATTAATAGGCGATATAACTCCAATAAACTTTGTTGTTCCTATTCCAGGGATAGGGATTAGTATAGACTTAATAAAGTTTTTTACAGATGCTAATTATATTATAACACTAAAAGGTCAGCTTGTAAACCAAATAGACGAATTATATTCTTTAATTCCAGACCCCTATAAAGTATACGATGGAGAATATGGACTCGTAAGTGACGACTTTAAAGTGGAGGTTTTATTTTCGTATATAATGGCACAGTTAAACAAAGGCGCTTTAGGTTTAATATATAGCGCCGCCGGGAAACTAATAGATTTATTTGATGAAATATGGGACGCGTTAGGTCTTCCTTCTCTACCGACGTTAACTAGTTTAGATATAGAATCATTAATCAAAACTAAGATAGACAGCTTACGCGACGAACTACGAGACGCACCTGATCACTTGAAACAAGAATTAAGAGAACAGATAATTTCTTCTATAGAAAGTATAGTAATACCAACTCCTATTGGAGTATATAGTTTAATGGATATAATAGGGGGTAAACCCAACGAGTTTATAATTAGTGACGAAAGAAGAATGGAAAGGTTCTTAGAGGGACTCAGAGACTTTGGAGAGAATATACCAAAGTTTCTTATCCAAGAATGGTTAAACATAGTAAAGAAATTTCTGGACGCAATAGGACTTGGAAAGATATTAGATTGGGTGATGTTTGATTTCTGTGACTTTCTCTCTTTAATAGGATTACCTAAGAGTATAGACCTAACTAACCCTTTAACTATAACACCCGTTTTAAATCCAGGGAAAACTTCTCTCCCTATATTGACTAGAAATACGACCCCGCTAGTTGGAGATACAGGAAGTTCGCCAGATATATACGTTTTTACCAGGGTGAAAGATCAGTCCACTATACAGGGGGTTGACAATTTCGGGTCCGTTTTAAGTCTGGAAACCGCACCCAGTAAAGTAATTATTGCTGGTGTCCTAGGGGTTTTAGATACAGATTATACTATAAGTGGTAATAGTATTATACTACAAAACGCGACAGAAGTAAACCAAAATATTACAATCATCATATAAAAGGTTATAAATAAGTATATGGCAACAGTAGAAAGAAAATCTAGTACTATTAATATATCAGATAAGAGTATTACTACTAGAACATCTCGTACGAAAGGGTATAGAGATTTAGATTTAAAATTAATTTTGCACCCCTTTCGTAATGATATAACTCCTTTGAAGGATTCAGAGGCGATAAAGAATGCGGTAAGGAATTTAATTCTTACTAACTTCTTTGAAAGACCCTTTCAGCCACAGATAGGTGCGAATTTAAAAGCTCTTTTATTTGAACCAATGGATACAATCACAACTATCTCTATTAGAGAAAGTATAGAAGATGTCATACTAGAAAGTGAACCGCGTATTCGTTTAATTAAGATAAATGTAACTCCTGTACCAGACCAGAATAATTATAATATACAAGTTAAGTACTTAATAAGACAATCAAACGAAATAGGACAAGTTAATATAGTTCTCAAAAGAATAAGGTAAGATATTATGGCAAGTAATTTAAATGTCACAGAATTAGATTTTGACGAAATCAAGAAGAATCTAAAAAACTTTTTAAAAGCTCAGAATGAGTTTACAGACCACGACTTTGATGGATCGGGTTTAAATGTACTCTTAGATGTTCTCTCATATAACACCCATTATAATGCGATGGCCGCTCACTACTCTTTAAATGAAGCCTTTTTAGATTCAGCACAGATTAGAGGTAATGTGGTTACTAGAGCGAAACTCTTAGGTTATACTCCACGTTCTGTTTTATCTCCAAGAGCTACTGTCAATCTAGTAGTAGACGCAAGTACTATGTCAGGTAATAGACCGAACTTAATCATTTTAAAAAGAGGTTCAAAGTTTACATCAGAGGCCTCGGGTATTACATATGACTTTTCTACTTTAGAAAATATGTCCGCTAATTTAAATACTACTAATAACACCTATACTTTTAATAATGTAAAATTGGCCGAGGGCCGACATAAGTCTTTACTTTATAGAGTGGATAATGATATAGAGAATCAGAAGTTCCAACTCTCAGATAAAGACGCTGATACTTCTACACTTCGTGTGAGAGTCCAAGAGAATGAACAATCAACTTCTTATCAAGTATATACTAAGTTCGAAACACTTTTAACTGTAGATTCAGCTTCTCAAGTTTATTATCTCCAAGAAAATCCAAATGGTTTTTATGAGGTTTACTTCGGCGATGGAGTAACTGG
>Ga0206682_10000405_pt1 | contig 47128 bp, 67 predicted proteins | sample M240m12015metaG_FD_155444 | JGI IMG/M metagenome (GOLD analysis project Ga0206682, IMG submission 155444) | Ammonia-oxidizing marine archaeal communities from Monterey Bay, California, United States - M2 40m 12015 | ecosystem: Environmental > Aquatic > Marine > Intertidal zone | place: USA... | reverse complement strand
GGCAAGACACTGTTCTGCGGGTTTACAATAACAGCGGCGGGAGTATCGCAGCGGGATCACCCGTTTACCTGACAGGCGAAACTGGCGCGGTTCCTACCATTGCAAAGGCAACCGCATCAGGAACACGTGACCAAGCCTATGCGGTCGGTGTTTTACCGACAGCTATCGCCGATAGCTCTTTTGGCTTTGTTGTCACCGGCGGTATTGTTTTCTTCGACACAAGCGGCCTTACAGCGGGCGAGCGTGTCCATGTGGGGATAACGGCGGGAACAACTCAAGTTGATGCGCCCTCCTATCCAAACTATGCGACAGACCTTGGCCTTTGTTTGCTTTCCTCTGCGTCAAATGGTTGCGTATATGTCGAGATCGAGCATCACGCTTTTGAGGTTTTGCGTGTTACTGGTAACAGTCACTTCGGCGCGGATGTTACGGTCGCGGGAGACCTTACTGTTTTAGGGACGCAAACCGTTGCGGATAGTAACAATATCGCAATCTCTGGCGCATTTAATTATTTAAATCGTGGCGATACTATCGGAGACACCAACACGGGTTTCTCAGGCACGGGCTTGGACGATGGCGTATTGACCGGCCACTATACCGGCACGGCATCGAATAAGGTTTATTATGTGCAGATTGATAGCTCGCACGGCAACGATGATACCTTCAAATGGTCAAACGATAACTTTACCACAACGCTGGGATCAAACATCACCATCACGGGAAACGATCAGGCGCTTTCGGATGGTATAAGCATCAAGTTCAACGCAACGGGCGGCCATACGGTTGGTGATAAGTGGACAGGAACAGCGAACCCTACCAACGTTGACACAGGCGTATTTTCAAACCGCAACACAGGAACGAGCGGTGTGGGCTTTACCCATGTCGGTTGGTTTTTCGATGTGTCTGACGGGCAGTTTAAGTTTCTAAGCGCTTATGCCCCAAACCCAACCGGCACCATTGATCTTACGGATAGTTCAGTTGCTTACGCTACCATAAAGGCGGGAACCTTTATTGGCGCGTTGACGGGTGCAGTGACGGGGAACGTAACGGGCAACTTGACGGGTGACGTTACTGGGTCTGTGACCGGCAATGTTACGGGAAATTTGACCGGCGATGTCACCGGAGATACAGCGGGCACCCACACGGGGGCGGTGACCGGCAACGTGACCGGCAACCTAAGCGGCAACGTTACATCAACGGGCAGCAATAGCTTCGGCACGGTTGCGCTTGGTGATTGGACAATAACAGAAGATGGCAATGGCAAGCTTTCGTTTGCACATAGCGGGACGGTCAAGATGACGGTTGATGATACGGGAACAATCGCAGTAGCGAATGACGTTCTTACGGACGAAACATTCTAAGCTAGTAGCGGAGCGCGAAGATGGCTGTAAAAATTCAAGGCACGGTTGTTATCGATGACAGCCGCAACGTGGTCAACGTAGTTAATGTAGACGGGCGCGATGTTTCCGCAGATGGAACAAAGCTCGATACGGTTGAAAGCAACGCAGATGTCACGGATGGCGCTAATGTCGGCGCAGCGCTCACAGGGTACACCACAGAGACATCAATAGCTTCTGGCGACTTAATCCCCGTGTATGACACTTCCGCGACCTCATGGCGCAAGGCAGCGATCTCAGACGCTATTGCAGCGGGGCCAAAGGGCCAAAAGGGTCAAACAGGCGTTACGGGAGACAAAGGACAGAAAGGCGAAATCGGAGCCACGGGAAACACTGGTGCGACTGGTCCAACTGGACCAAAGGGTCAAAAGGGCGAGGTTGGAAACACAGGTTCCACGGGCTCTAAAGGTCAAAAAGGCGAGGTCGGCGCGGCGGGATCAAATGGTTCTAACGGAGCCAAGGGTCAGAAAGGCGAAATCGGGGCAACTGGTCCAACTGGTTCCACTGGTTCAAATGGCTCCAAGGGACAGAAGGGTGAGGTAGGTTCTCAGGGTATTCAAGGAGCAACGGGGCCAACAGGATCAACTGGTTCAAAAGGCCAAAAGGGTGAGGTGGGAAACACAGGCAGCACGGGGCCGACTGGGAGCACAGGGCCAACAGGCCCGACCGGAGCCAAAGGACAGAAGGGCCAGACGGGAGGCACGGGGCCGCAAGGTGGAACTGGACCGACTGGTGGGACAGGATTAACAGGGCCGACTGGACCCACTGGCTCTACCGGAGGCACAGGCCCGCAGGGCCAAAAAGGACAAAAGGGCCAGACAGGGAACACGGGTGGAACTGGACCCACCGGCCAAAAGGGGCAAAAAGGACAAACCGGCGCGACAGGCCCGACCGGAGCGCGGGGACCAACTGGCTCCACGGGACCGACAGGTCAGAAGGGACAGAAAGGCCAAACTGGTGCGACTGGACCCACAGGCGGCACCGGCCCGACTGGTGCGCGTGGACCAACCGGACCTACTGGCCCCACGGGTCAAAAAGGCCAGAAGGGGCAAACTGGGAGCACTGGGCCTACTGGCGCTCGCGGCCCCACTGGACCCACGGGGGCGCGAGGCCCAACTGGTGCGCGAGGCCCGACAGGGCCGACTGGCCCATCTGGTCCAACGTTTGGCTGGCAAAGTAAGGGCCAAAACAGCATGACCAATCGGGGCTTACGGAACTTGGGTAATTCCGCTAATGGAACAGTATTTACGGCTGGAAATGCTGGTTATTATTTCGTTGGATGGGGAAGGCAGTCAAACCCAAATAGAAATCATTGGGGTTTAAATACAAATAATTCTAACTCTTGGGTTATGCCTATGGGTTATATGAACATCGCTGGCGAATTTTCACCCGTCTTAAACTGCCCTATGGGTTCCCAAAACAATTATGCGACAGTCGGAACTACTTCTTCATTTGTTTACATGCACTATCAGGGCAGAGTAAACGGAGGCCAAGCTTTGAAGGCTAGTAAAGGTGGAAGTAATAGCAATAGTGATGGGGGTTATTATGGCACTAATTGGACATGGAACTCATAGGGGGTAAAAATGAGTGATGTTTTAGCAAGATTTGAAGGTGAAACGGTATATGAAATTCATGCTGTCGTGGTTTGTAAAAGAGATTTTGTGAACCCTTCACAGAATGTTTATTTCCAGTTTGACGCATCGGTTGATGGGGAAAGGCTGGCAAATAGAGATTATATATATGGGGCAAATACTGATGCAGAAATAGACGCTTTCTGTGCTCAGTATATTGCAGAAAACGGTGTCGCAGAAGCGGATTACCATACAGTAGAGGAATTAGATTTCAGTGATGAGACCTAAGATTAGGTTTAGCTTGGACGAAAGTTTCACCAAGGCTTTTCCAGAACCAGAAAGATCAATTAGATTTGCGCCAAAATGGTTCAAAAGAATAAAGGAAGATTTTACTAAGGACGGCTTCCCGATTAGGGGTGTTAAGGCTTGCATACCTTTTTTGGATGTAATGCAGTCTGGATTTATTATTCCTGCTTGGTGTGATTTTCAATTTGACCTTATTAAGCCAATAGAGGTTTATGCTAGTGGGATTTCTGATCCTGTGGCTATTGTAAACCCAAGGACTGGGTTAAACCCAGAATTTAAATTAGGGTCTGTGCTTCAAGATGGGTCGGTTATTTCAAGGATTGAAGAAGGAAAAATCCCTAAGTTATTTTTTACCAATGTTGCGCCCGAAGGTTTCCCATATGATAGTAGCAGCTATAACCATACCTTCCATCCAGTCTCACAATTAGAAGGTTCAAATATAGCAAAGATTTTCCCCAATAATGCTGTTGTCAATAAGTTTAATTCTCCTTGGTTTATTAAGACGCCAAAAGGGTATTCATGTTATTTTAAAAATCCACCAAATGTTTTTGATAGAAAGATTGAGCTTTTTGAGGCGATAGTAGACACGGATTATTATTCTGATAACACCATAAATTTTCCGTTTGTTTGTCGAGAACAAAAAGAAGGCATTTTCCACATAGAGGCAGGTGAACCACTCATTCATGTCGTGCCCTTTAAGCGGGAAACACTTGATAAAGAAATTGGAACGTTTGACCCATCAACAGGCTCTGCCAGAAAGATGAAAGGGATAATGTCTTTTACGGACCGTAATAGGTATAAAAAGCATTTTTGGTCAAGAACTAGGGAGAAATAAATTATGCGGATAAATTGGCAGTTGTGGCGCTCAAGGGTCACGAAAGAAACTTGTGAGCAAATTATTTCAAATGTTCCAAGCACACAAGAAGCAACAACTTTCGGCGGCGAGAGCACTCACAGAAGTAGCAAAATACATTTTATTGAACATGACACTGCAGACTATGCTTTAGCGATGCAAATGCTGGGTTTTTTTGTAAACGAAGCAAACGAAAAAGTCTTTGGTTTCAATATTCATCAGAAAGCCGATTTCCAATATACTGAATATCGCGCAAGCGAAGATGGACATTATGGGCTGCACCATGACATTGATTGGAACCGTGATGATGGTTTTGACAGGAAACTATCAATTACAGTTCAGCTTTCAGCCCCAGAAGATTATGATGGCGGCGACTTCGTTTTTACTGAGGTCGAAAACCTACCCGAAGGATATAAAGAACAGGGCAGTGTTCTCGTTTTCCCTAGTTACCTGACGCATCAAGTTACACCCGTGACTAGAGGCGTAAGGCGTTCTCTGGTTGCTTGGTTTGAAGGGCCAAGGTGGCAATGATGGAAGTAAAAGAATTTAATTTACTAGGCACTCGTGCTTTCCAGATTGATAATTTCTATGACAACGTTGGTTTCATCATGGACATTCTTTTGTCTGGGCCAACTAATCAGGTCATTACGGAACACCCTATGCACGGAACTGAGTTTTTCGACCTACGCCACCACAGGAAAGAGCCAGCCCTAAAAAAATATACCGATCAAGTTGTTGGCCTTTTAAACGATACAAGTTTTGAGGTTTATAAGGAAGATGGGGTCGACGTTTTAGACACCAACTTTATGAGGTGGAAGAAATCAGATTGGAACAATTACGAAGAAAACTTTTGGTTCCCACATTTAGATAACGGGTGGGTCTGTTTGGTTTACCTTAATGAAGCAGAGACCAACGGAACCAACATATACAAAGATAAGTATGGAAAAATCTATGAATATGGGGGTCGGGCGACGCAAGAGGATCGTGACCCTTGGAAGCGTAAATCTGACTTTGAATTAGTGGATTATCTCGCACCCAAATTTAATAGAGGGTTCTTATTCGATGCATCTAAGGTTCCGCATGGCGCAGCGGTAAATGATGAAACGTATTTTTATTCTGAGGCAGAAAAAGACTACGGTAAGCACAGGTTAAACCAAGCGTTATTCTTTTTTCCATCGTAAGGGAAAAGGGTGGCCATAGTCTATCAAATTTCTTTGCATGGTAATGCTTTCGACGCCAGAGGTAAGGATTGGCCCCAATTAATAGCTGAAAGCGGATGTAAGCCTGACAGGGTCTGGGTAGACCCGATTCTGGGGCGAGGGGTGCTAAAGACAGAGTTTGGTTGCTCTGTGAGCCATTATGGGATCTGGCAGAAAATTGCCCGCTCTGGCGTTGCCGGTATTGTTCGTGAGGAAGATGCGGTTTTTTTTTCCTTTGATGTTGCGGAGATTGACGGGCTTTTAAAAACCCATGATAGCGTTTGGCTAGGCCACAGGGAGAACAGCCTTGGATATTGGTATAATGCTCACGCATATGCCATAACCCCTAAAATGGCGGCAACATTGTGTGAAGGGTTTGCAGAAAACATTATCCCCGCCGACGAGTGGTTGCCCCTTAAGCTTAAAAATTATTCTAACTATTTTTATCGCCCCGAACTTGTTAAACAGATACCAAGGTCAATCAGGCCGAGTACAATAGAAAAGGAGGCAAGTATGCCGCATATTATCACTGTAGGAACAGATCGATCAAAGATTTGGCCGCTTAAGGTATCAGCTGAAAAATTTGCAAATAATTTTAAAAACCTTGGTCAAGGTGTTGATTGGCGCGGCGGCACAATGGAGGCGCAAGGTGGTGGTCAAAAAATTAATTTAATCAGGAAAGAATTACAGTCCTTGCCGCCAGAGACTTTAGTTATGTTTGTTGATGGTTACGATGTAATTTTTTTAGATACGCTAAACGAGATTGCAGAAAGGTTTGCGGGCTTTCAGTGTGACATTTTGTTTGCGGCTGAAAAAACATGCTGGCCCTCTACAGATAGGTCGGATTATTTCCCTCCATCTCAAACCCCATATCGATTTTTAAATAGTGGTGCATTTATCGGATCGTCAGGAGCGTTGCTTGAATTTTTAGATGAAGCTGTTGCAGATGACGAAGATGATCAAGCATGGATGCAAGATAGATTTTTACACTCGAACAATAAGCTTAATATAAAGCTCGATTATGAAGGGTATATTTTCCAATGTGATGATGATGTTTCTATTGCCGATGGGCAAGTATTGAACGGAATGTGCGCTCCTTGCGTGTATCATGGCAACGGTGGTGAAGATGCAAAGCAAAGGTTCTTTGCGCTATGCGATAAGCTTGGTTATCGTCAGGACGAGACACAGCAAATAGCATCACCGGCTTACCATAATACAGAAGAATACCAACAGGCCGCAAAAGATATTCTTATTTCACCATTATTCACCCCAGAATATTGCCAAGAAATAATCCAACGGGCCGATGCCCTTGGCAAGTGGGAACCAATGGACGGAGATAAATTTCCAGCTCAAGAAATTCGTGTGCGAGATATTGGGATGTGGGATGAGATAGAAGAAATATGGAAAAATAAACTTGGGAAAATTGCAGAAAACCATTGGACGCCGATGGAGCATCTTGGCCTTAGAGATGCTTTTGTCATGCGTTACGCAATGGACACACAGACAAGCCTTGCCTTCCACACAGATGCCTCTCTTGTAACAGGCAGTGTAAAGCTTAACGGAGATTATGAGGGTGGAGAATTAGTTTTCCCACACCAAAATTTTGACAATGCGAATGTTGCTGATGGCGCATGTTTGCTTTTCCCAAGCGCTGTAACGCATGGTCATAAGGTAAACCCTTTGATTAAGGGCGTTAAATACAGCTTGACCATGTGGACCAGCCGCTATGAAGGCGATGTAAATGGATAAGTTTTTCGTAGAGGTGGGGGCGGCAAATTTCGATACTTGTTTGCCCCTTGCTGACGCTGGTTGGGGTGGCATTGTAGTCGAGCCAATTCCAAAGATGGCGATGGAGCTCAGAAAGATTTACGCGGATACAAGCGTAAGGGTTATCCAAGGCGCTGTTTCTGACTTCGATGGCGAGGTCGAGATTGCCGTGGCGCGGGATGATGGCTCTTGGCTTGCTGGGTGTTCCCACATAGTTTCAAAAAATCATTTGGGCTATAAGTTAAGCACTAACCCAGATCGAGAGGGCGATTTTGAACAAACCATTAAATCAAAATGTTTTACCCTTGAAGCATTGCTTAAAGAGGTTCCCAGCGTTGATTTTTTAAAGGTTGATGCAGAGGGCCACGAATTAAATATTTTTATGAATTATTCTTTTAATGTTAAGCCAAGGATGATCAAGGTTGAACACAAGCATGTGAATGACAAAATCCTTGCCCGAAAGCTTGAGTTAAATGGCTATTTGGTTTGGACTGAAAAAGATGATATATATGCGATAAGCTAACGGGAGTTTCTAATGGCGTTTGGTATCGGTGCATTTTCAGATCATGCCTTTGGGGATGATGGCGCAACTAAGTTTCAAATCACAAACGCTAATATTACCACCGGAAGCCCAACCGTAGGGCAGGCAAGCTTTACTGAAAACAGTGTTTTTTCCACAGCGGATATTGATACCGGTCAGCCTAGCGTAAGCCAAACAACGTTTGCACAGGTTCATATCTTCTCTGCATCGGCCCTGCAGTCGGGAAGCCCTGTTTTGGGCACTGCCACAATGTCAGAAGAAGAAACGTTCTCCACGGGCGCTCTTACTGGCTCTGCGCCGATATTAAGCACGGCGGGCATGACGCAGAACCACGCGCTTGCGCCGCTTGGGGTTACTTCGGGTGCTCCTGATGTGCCTGACAGGCCGATGTCCTTGCGGCAAGAGTTCGCGACCGGTGCATTGCTTGCTGGTGTGCCTACGCTTGGGAACCCTGTTCTTGTGCCAGCGGTCCCTATGCCCGTTACGGACTTGGATGCGGGCGTCCCTACGGTTGGGCAAGCCACCTTTGGGCAAGGTCATAATTTTGTAGGAGGTGAGCTTCTTGCCGGTGTGCCTGATGTGGCGGCGATAAGCATGAGCGAAGAAGAAAGCTTTACAGCATTTGAGCTTCGTACAGATAGGCCAACTATCCCGCAGCTTTTACTTTTGCAGAATCACGACTTTGGCACCAGCAACCTTGAAGCCGGTGCCCCCAGTGTGCCCGCGCAGCAAATGGTTGAGGAAGAAACCTTTGCGACTGGAAACCTAACAACCGGCGCTCCTTCCGTACCACAGACGCCGATCTTGCAAGTGCATATTTTCGGAACAGCCGATTTGGATACCGGTGCCCCCGATGTGCCTGCGCACGGTATATCAGAAGAAGAAACATTCACTACATCAAATTTAATAACGCCAGCCGTTGAAGTATTTGGAACGACAATAGTTCAAGGCCACAACTTTGTTCCGCAAGGGATCGAGACAACGCCAATCGTGCCAGATATTTCCATGTCGGAAGAAGAAACATTTGCCGGTGATACCTTAACGAGTTCCGCGCCAATATTGGATCAAAGTGGGTTTACCCAAGGTCACAACCTCGCGCCTTCAGGCATAGTCGGTTTGCCGCCCGTGTTGGCATCTGCTCAGTTTAATCAAGGCCATAATCTTTCCCCATCTATTATTAGCGCAAATGCGCCGGTTGTCGGTGAGGCAACGGCTGCGATCATAAGCAACCTTTTAGCGCAAACGCTTGTTAGCGCTGCGCCAATTATTCCAGATATTTCTATGTCAGAGGAAGAAACTTTTGCGGCTGGAGAGCTATTGTCTGCGGCCCCAGTCTTGGCCAACGGGCCATTCACTCAAGGGCATAACTTCGCGCCAGTTGGTTTTGATGCAGGGGTGCCAATAATTCCAAGCGCTGCCTTTACCGAAAACAATGTGTTCACGGCGAACCCGATACTCGCGGGGATACCAATAGTTCCAATTTTGATATATGATGCCGCCCTTGGCAGAATTGTTGACATAGACCAAGATAGTGCAAGTCGCGCTGACCTAATTGTAAGCGAGCCAAATAGCGCTGATCTAACGGTAAGCGAGCCAAACAAAGTTGAAATCGCAGCTTAATTTAGATAGGATGGGTTATGGCCTTTTATATTAAACAGAACGATACATCGCCCGCTTTGCAAGCAACGCTGAGAGACAGTAATGCCACAGCGATTGATTTAAGTAGCGCGACAGTGAAGTTTCATATGCGCAAGGTTGGGGCAGTTACGCCCAAGATTGATCACTCGGCAACCATAGCTGACGCAGACAATGGGGTTGTTTATTATCAGTGGAGAGGCACAGATACAGATACGATTGGATCTTTTGAGGCAGAGTTTGAGGTGACTTTTGTGGGTGGCGAGATTGAGAGCTTCCCCAATAACCGCTATATTCAGATAGAGATCACAAATGCAATCGCTTGATAAGCTTGATAATACGGAAATAAAAGGCGTGACCAAGGCAGAACTAATCTTGCTGCTCAATGAAGCGGCCGAGCATGGCGCGACCAAAGCATTAGCCCGCATAGGGTTACATGATGATGAGGCCGTGCATGACATTAAAGACTTGCGCGGGCTGCTTGAAAGCTGGCGAGAGACTAGGAAATCTATATGGGCAACCGTTGTTAAGATTATCACGGTTGGTTTGTTGGGCTTTATCGCATTAGCGGTATGGACGGAATTTAAGGGTAGGCTATGACGCTTAGAAGAGCATCAAGCTTTTGGTCAGTTGCCAATGGTTTGCGCATTAACATCTGTAGTATTTGGAATGTATCCCTTCGGGGTGATGTACAAGGCGTGTGAATACAGATGCCCGCCCCCTAGCTTTTATTATCATTATCCAAAAAAAATAAGAACCATACCGGAAGCACGGTGCCCGCGCTTTGTTTTGGTGGGCAGGGACGCATGATTGATCCATTCACGGCGCTCGCGGCGGTAAAATCTGCGGTCTCAGCGGGCAAGGAGCTCGTAAACGTCACTAAGCAAATCGGTGAGTTTTTTGACGGTGTGGATGACCTACGCGCCGCCCATGAGAGAAAGAAAAACAGTTTGTTTTCTGGCTCGGATGAGAACGCGATGGAAACCTTTGTAAATTTACAGAGGGCCAAAGATGCCGAGGAGGAGCTAAGGCAGATCGTGATTGCAACCAGAGGTTTCAGCGCATGGGGCGAGTTGCAGGCTATAAGGGTGCAAGCAAGGAAAGATCGAAAAGCAAAGGTCGAGGCTGAAAAGAAACGTAAGGCTAAGATGATTGAGAGAATTATACTTTATGGTGGCTCGACAATCATCGTCACAATTATGCTCGGTATCACGGTTGTTATAATTTTGGCGAAGCAGGGGCGCATCTAATGGCTGACGGTGTTAGTGGCATTGGCTCCGCGCCGTTTAACGTTGGCAGTGATATACACCAGCAAACACGCGCTAGGAAGGCCATAGAGGCCCACCTGATGGAGCAAAGGGTTACAAAGGAGCATAGGGCCAACCACAACCATTTAGAGGCCTTAGCAAAGCAAAGATTGGACATGGGGCAAACTTATGATAGATTTGGACGCACAACGCAGGCCGACAGGCCGCAAGGAACCAAGATCAACATAGAGGTTTGAAAATGGGTTTAGCGATGGATAAGGTTTTAGCGTGGCGCATAATGCCGCGCCTGATGATGCTGGTTATGACAATCATGTATATCCGCGTCATTGAGTGGGGAATGAGTTTGGAGGACTTGTCGACGCAGCAATCCGCAATGATTAGCGTTTGCTCTGGGGCCATGACCGGCGCGTTTGCTGTTTGGTTGGGTTCCGAAAAGTGAGCCAAATATTCTTGCAATCTTTTCTTGGCACCGTGACATGCGCGTTGATCTTTGTGCTTATAAACGAATGGATGAAGGGTGAATAATGTTACAAGCTTTTATCGGCCCGATTGCAAACCTTGCGGGAAGCTGGTTGCAAGGGAAGGCAGACAAGAACCAAGCGGCGGCAGAGCTTAAGCTTACTGAGGCTAAAGCCAAGGCTGCGATATTAATGTCAAAAGAAACAAGCGTTGCAGACTGGGAACGCATTATGGCTGAAGGTGCCAAGTCCAGCTGGAAGGACGAGTGGTTTGTTATTATTTTGTCTATCCCATTAATTTTGTGCTGGATTCCAAGCGCTGAGGGGTGGGTTGACCGTGGCTTTGCGCAGCTTAACAAGGCTCCGGACTGGTATTTTTACAGCCTTGGGATTGCAATTTCAGCGAGTTTCGGTGTGAGGGGGGCGCAAGCCTTCTTTAAAAGGAAATAATCATGGCAGATATAAAGCTTCCCTTGGCGCTAGTGTTCGCAATGGTTGCACAGGTTATCGCAGGAACTTGGTATTTCGCAGAGCAATCGCATAAGATCGACGTGCTGGTTGAAAAGCTTGCTATCCTTGATGAGGTGGTGCTTACACTTGAGGCTGACAATGCCGCGCTTATTACCTTTGCAACATTCACAGAAAATAAATGGGCAGAGGCTTACAGTGAAGACATGACTTACGTCCGCACGTTTGGCACCAAGCCCGCACAGGAGGATTAGAATGACCTTAGCAATGCAAAAGCTCCAAGAGCGCATAGGCGTGTCCACAGACGGATCATTTGGCCCAAACACCGCAAGGGCCATAACCAAGCACTTCGGTCTTACAGCCGTCCGCTCAGCGCACCTACTAGGACAGGCCGCTCATGAGAGTGGTGGGTTTAGTAAAACTTGCGAAAGCCTTTACTATAGCTCGGCTGAGCGTCTTTGTAAGGTTTGGCCGCATAGGTTTAAAACTGTTGCTGATGCCCAGCCTTACGCCCGCAACCCTCGCGCCCTTGCCGAGAACGTTTATTTAGATGCAAACCGTGGCAAAAGATACAAGCTTGGTAATGAAACCCCACAGGACGCAAGCACGTTCATCGGTCGTGGCTTTATGCAGTTGACCGGAAAAAGCAACTATAGAAGATTTGCGGCGGGTATGGGTTTACCAGAGGTAATGACTGATCCATCGTTAGTTGAAACTGATTATGCCTTCGAGACAGCAATGTTCTTCTTCGAGGACAATAAACTTTTTAAAATCTGCGATCAGGGTGTGGATGTTGATACGATTGAAATTATCACAAAGAAGGTAAACGGTGGGTTCCATGGGCTTCAAGACCGCATCGATTGGACAAATAAGGTTTACAACTGGCTGACATGAAAACTTCGCTCGGACATGACGGAAAGCTATCACAAAATCAAATAACTAGGCTGGGTGGGTTAATCGCTGTTATTTGTGGTCGTACACCCTATGAGCATATCTTAGCTGATTTAACCCTTAACGGTTTCCATGATGGGGTTGCGCTTACGCAAAAGGGCCAAAAGGAACTTATTAGACTGACCTCCATGGCTGGTTTGAGGCAAGAACAGTTTGCCCCCACACTTACTAAGGCTTGAACTCTTTGGGAGTGTGTGTAATTTTGGCCTTCGGGGCTGGCACATAGTTTAACCTGTGACAGAGTGTGATGTTCTCGCTGGCCCCACGAAAAAACCCCCGCAAACTCTAGCAGCCTGCGAGGGTTTAAAGTGAAGAAGAATCATGAAGTCGTGAGATAATTTTTACAAATGCCCGCGCACCTGTCAAGAAAAAACCCTCGCCGACCAAAACGAGGGTTTATTTTTTGGTAACTAGCTAAACGAACAAAGTGCAACCAACTAACGGCCAAACCGGCCCCCGAAACAGGAAAATTGCAAATTCCAAAACAAAGTATCGCGGGCTTTAAAATATTGCAAGAAAAAACCCTGCCCCTATTGCAGTGCGAAACCTAGCCAAAGGGCAGGGGAGAGGTTGCCCTCTCTAACCGCGCAGGGAGGTGCACGGTATCAAAGAGCCCCGTCAAATATATCTTTACCATCTTTTGCAAGCTTTGTGACAAATTGTTTAAACTCACGCCTTGCTGACCATAAATCTCTTTCGACATTGGGGTGGGAATCTAGCCGGTAACGCTCACCTTCCAAAAGATCTACTCGCCTGCTTAGAAACGCCAAATGTGCGCGATCGGCTGGTGTAAGTTTGGTCATCGACGTATCCATCCTTTTTGCTTTGTTTAAAATTTATCTTCCAATAATGGCAAAACCTAACAAGACTTCTGGCGTTCCACTGCAAAATCCTTGACGCTTGTGCGTAGGTATAATTATCAGCCAGTGATTTAACTAAAGCGATTTTTTCTTGTTGGTGCCGGTGCCTTATTTGTTTCCAAGTTTCTATTGTCATACCGATGCCCCCCGTGGCTTGTCGGTGTAGAAGATGTGAGTGCCAACCTTACCGACAAGCTCAAGCTGTTTGCGCCACGCTGGCGAGGCATAGTCGGCGTGATAGTATAACGCCTGATGGCCAAGTAACTCGCCCTGCAGAGCGCGTTTTGCGTCTGCCTGCGCACGTTCCCAAGATGCCTTGTGCTTTGGGTTCTCTGGTCGACCATCGCAGAAGAAAGAAAACTGACAGTCATAAGGCTTTGGGCCTTTGTCTTGCTTAACCACAGCGCAGACTGTGTCAGGCCACCTAGCATCGTCCACACGATTGATAATAACCTCGGCCACTGCAATCCCCGCGTCAAGGTTTGGCTCGCCACGGGTCTCGTAGTAAAGCGCCATCGCCAAGCACATAAACTCACTGATCATGGCTTGGCCTCCCCAACCTGTGCGACAACGACCGTGTTCCCATCTGCATCTTTTGCAAACCTGTCAGGGTCATCAACGCCATATGTATCGTCATCCAATACGATTGTGATTTTTTCCATAAACTGCTTGCCCCCACCAAAGTTGATGGAGTGCTTTTTCGCATAGGCGTAAAGCTGTTGCTTAGATATGCCCAAGGAAGATGCGGCCTCTGTGGCTGTGTAGCCTTTGATCGCATAACCTTTAACGAGGTTGACGCGCTGCTTTTGCTGCGCGTCTAATAGATTATTCCACTGTCCCATTAACTTACCCCTTCAAAGTATTCTTGTTCTGTGATGGCCATAAAGTCATCGCTTAGTTGGAAGTATTCCTTCTCGATGGCGGCGAGGTCGGCGGTGGTTTTTGCCCCCCTCAAAACGCTACGAGCATAAGACTTGCTAAACCACTCGGACAGGAGGTCATAAATGCCTTCCCAACCCATAGTGAACTCAAACTGCTCGACGGTATAAATATCCAGCCCCGCCCAGTAAGCCGGATCACTGGTTGTTTTGCTAATCCATAGCCCTTCTTTGGCATCCATCTTTGCTTGCGCCTCAGCGTTTTTTGCTTCGATGTGGGCTTTAAGGTTTAATTGATCCGCTGTGAAAGTCATTGTCATAACCCCCCTTACCCGATGTGCCGTTTGGCTTGTTTCATTTGGCGCAGTAACCAGCCGCGATCTTTGTTGCCCAAGATTTGGATGGGTGTAACGCCAGCATCCAGCAAAGAGAAATATTCCTCTTGGGTGTGAGCGGCGCAAAGCTGCTTTACAACTGCCTGAGCCTTAAAGATTGTTTTTTCTGTGCTGATAACAAACTTACGCTCGTCACCCTCGACATAGTGAATAGAACCATTGCCAATTTGAAACTGGTTTTTGTGAAACGGTGTGTGCATTTTTACCTCCATGCGTTGCTATAAATTCGTTTTAGCAAATGCTCAGGCGGCTGTAAACAATTTATTTACCAGCCGCCGAAGAAAGTTTGGGTTACTCTTTGCTATCGTCATTAATGCTTTCAAGCCCTTCCAGCATAAGCTTTTCAAGCTCGTGCATTTGCGCTTGTATGCTTTCGATAGATTGCCGCCCTGCGCGGATTGCGTTTTCGTCTCCGCTTTCCTCATAAAAAGCCATTTGTTTTTTGGCAATTTTAAGCCAATGCTCAAGGCCGGTGTGCATCTTATGAATCATTACATCCGATCCCATGCTTGCCAGATTAGCTTTTCCCAAAAGAAGTCCTCTCCGAAGTCCTCCATTAATTCCTTGGTCAGCCGGTCGGATAATTTTTGAGGGCGCTTGCCATGCCATAGGCGCGGGGTTGGATCGTTGGGTTCTTCGCAGACCAAAACCTCGATCTCCCAAGCGCGATAAATAAGGTTTACCCAGACGTGATTTGTTGCAGTCGCTGACATTACCTTACCCTCCTTAAGCTGACTTGAAAGAAACAGGAACCTCGCCGCCGCGAGACAACTCTCTCAAGGCTTCCCATGCCCGCATTGTGCGGCCACCTTCTACTTCGACCATTTGCTGCTCAACGCTGTCTTGGCCACAGTTAAAGAACTCGTCGCAAGAGCAGAAAACAGTTACCCACGAACCGAACCGTGTTGCGTTGCGCTGCATGACCAGATCGTTTGAGAAATTTAAAACTTGAGTTGACATTTGGGTGCCTCCTTGGCGTTGCTAATATGATCGTTTTAAATTGACCTAGATAAACTGTAAATAGTTTATTTACTTTTTTTCTAATTAATCTTGTGGTCAGGTAACTGCCATATTTAAGGCTTACCTATCCTTGACAAAAAAACGGGAGCACATGGCCCCCGCTGTTTAGCAACCTTTCGGCGTGATTAAGCAAAAGCTTTCCACCGCGTGTTTGTCATAGCCGCCGCCACCTTTACCTCGCGGCTGCGTTGCGCAATGGCTGGCGTCTTAAGGTGGTCGGTGTGGCTTGACCAATGGGTGAGGCAGTTATACAGCGCCCACTTGTTGCGCCCCAACGTTTGGAACTCTGTGTCCAGTTGGCCCAGCAAAATTTCAAGCTGCTTTTGGTTAAACCGCTCAGTATTGTTTTCTTTGCTGCTACGTTTGGCAACGGTAGATTTAAAGAACTCCTCGCAGTCGTTGCGCTCTACTTTAACATTTGTCCAGCTTGCCCAGACATCTTTCTTTTTATTGAAAGCATCCATGCCCTGTGCGATTTGCTTTACCGCCGCCGCAACATTGATCTCGCCGGTATGCCGTGCCCATGTGGCCGCGATAGCTTCGGGGCTGACCATCCCGTTGGTGCAAACCAGACGCAAGCCTTTAAGCTCTTGGGCGTATGCCCATGAGCCATCAAGGCTGTTAAAGAAGTTAAACTCCAAACCAACGTGATCGCCACGGACGGGCTCTATATGCACATCGTTGAACAGGATGGTGCCCTTAAGCTTGCGCCCGCTGTCGATGCACTGGATGTCGATGGTAACGTCCTTGCTAATGTCGGCTTCCTTTACCGCGTCATAAGCTGCATTAACGGCATCGTCGTGAGGAAGGACAGTATAGGTTTGCGGAACGACCTTTAAAATCTCGCCAGTGTCCTCGCGGATAAGGGCTTTCATGCCGTGGTCTGTTTTGTCACGGATGGGAAAGACTTCTTCGGTTACTTGAAAGTTCCAAGTGTTTTCGGGTGCGTTTGAAAAGTCTAGCATTTGTTTACCTCCTAAATGCGTGTTGCTGTTTGCTCAACTTCAAGTGAGCGGAAAGAAAGGGCAAGAGGTTTTCTTGCCCAGTCTATTTTCATGCCGCTTGCTTTTGCGGGTAATGGGTTTGCATGAACTCAATCATGGCGTCCATGCGGCTCCGTATTTCGCCCCAGCTATAACAGTAGTGTTCGTCGCGTAGGGCATCACCGATGCGATGTGCTAAGGTCTCTGCCTCGTCGGACATGGCGACATACCAGTAATTGAACTGACGGTCATAATCGACCCAGAAGCCCCAAAGCTTTGCGAGCTTTTTGGTCTCTCGGCGCATTGCCCTGTCACTGGTGTCCCGCTTAGGTTTGCGGGCTGCGTCTGGGATAATAATTTTTGCGTCAGCGGTAAGCTCAAGCACCTCACTCACGCGGGCGCGGCGCTTAACCTTGGGGTCCTTAATGCTTACGACCTCGCCGGTAATGCCGCAAACGTAGCGCCGACCTTGGATAAGCTGGAAATGGTGGCCAGCCACAACCAAAAACACGCGGTCGCTGGTGCGCTGCTTTACGGTTGCCTTGAGCCACCCCGCCAAGGTAGGGCGCTTGCCCTCTAAGCGGATGCGTGTAGAGCTTACGCTGCAAAGCTTAAGGGCGCTGAGAAGATGGTAGGTGTAGCACCCCTTGATGCTGGTGCGACCGCTAACGTGGCGAAGCAAACGAGCAGCTTCACCTGTGTTCATTTTGGTCACAGCGCTTAGGGCTGATGGGCCGCAATAGCGGTTCTTGTCGCCCTTGGTGTGGGTTACTGGATTGATTTTGATTGACATTTAAACCTCCGTCAGTGTTGCTAAACAAAGTCATTCTATCATAGACTGCTCGAAAAGTAAATAGCTTATTTACCGGCGGGAAAGAAAAAAAGATGTATAAGATAGAAATTGAGGTCTCTGGCCAGCCTGTCGGCAAGCAAAGGCCCAGACATACGCGGATGGGAACTGTCTACACGCCAACCAAAAGCAGAGAGTATGAAAAGAGAATAATGGCGGCATCTTGGGCTGAGATGAAAAGGTTTGGCCTTGCCCCAACAGAAAGCCCTGTCCATGTCGAGGTCGTGGCCTTTATGGATATTCCTAAAAGCTGGCCAAAGAAAAGAAAGCTTGAGGCAGAATATAACGTTACGCGGCACACGAGCAAACCAGACCTTGATAATATTGTAAAATCAGCGCTCGACGGGATAAGCGGCGCATCATATGGCGGGCCGGTTATTAGTGATGATAAGCAAGTTCACAGCATTAAAGCGCGGAAAGTATATTGTCACCCTGATCGCGGGCCGGTGCTCTATATATCAGTGTCTTGGGAATAAGACCAATCTGGTCCATACATATCCCTCCACCCTTGCGGGTTTTGGTGCAGCGCAAATGATTTTGATTTATCCAACAACCCCTGATGATGCCCCTCGCATAGAGGTATGGCCGCTTGATCCGCTGTTTTGCGAGTGGAAAAGCGGTCGTGGATAGGGTGGTGCGCTTGGGTTGCTGAGCGTTGCACCTCCCCGAAACGTTTGCAGACGCAGCAAGGTTGTTCCCGTATCCACCGCAAGAAGCTAATGCTTTTTTTGTTTTTGGGTTTTTTAAGGCCAAGCGGCGGGCGCTTTGCAAGGTTTGTCATAGTAACTTAAATTCTCCGATTGGTATCTCTGCAACAGCCTCTACATCGGCCTTGTCACCTCTGTCGGTCCTACCGCCCACAGTAATTGAATATCGCTTTGTAAGGTCGGCAAAACCAATCGCATCAACCCAGCTTACCAGAAACAGGATTGGCAGACCTGTCGCGCCGTGCATCGCGTGTGCGTGGGCAAGTTTGCTGGAAGTGATAAAACAGTTTGGATATTTATCTTTGGGGTTGGATCGGCACCTAAGCTCAACAAAGGCCGTAACCTTACCGCCCCGCATTGCAACATAATCGAACTGATTAAATTTATCTTGTTTACGCATGTCGCATTGCCATTTGCTCGCAACAAATCCAGCAAGTTCTTGCTCTTTGGCAAGGTGCTCTTTGTTCTCATACGTTGGGCGATAAGGGGTCATAACCTATTGTCTCCGCAAGCTTGGCCATCGCTTGATCAAAGTATTCTTTAAACTGATCTTGGTTCATCTTGGCGTAAGCGATGCTGTCAGCAACATAATAGACCCCACCATTGGCCTGATTTACCACCGAGCGATAATGCCCGCATAGTATTTTAAGATCGTCGTGCAGATGCGCAGAGGTTGCCCAGCCGTTTGTCGCCTTGACTACGTTGCCAAGGGTTGCCCAGTAAAGCTTGTGATGTGGGTTCGATCTTTCTGCGACCGGCACAATGTCATAAAGCTGGCCTTCGCTGTGGCCTTCCATTGCGAGCGCATCATATTCAGTGATGGGCAATAACTGCCCACCACGCTTTTCAACTTGTATCGTTGGCTTCACTCTACGCGCCATACCCGATACTTTCCTCCATCAGTTCTGCGCATGGTGGTTTTCCACTGGTGATGGTGCGCCGCCCATGAGTAAAGGTTTTTCGCAACCTTAACATCCTCCACTAAAACGCTATCGCCAACTTCCATGGCCTCAAGGCCATCAAAAGGTTTCTTGCGGGTTGCTGGCTTGTTTGCCGGTGGAATTGGTAAGCGCTTTTTTGATATTTTATATCCCATTTTTTTACCTCCTTAAAATGGTATTTCATCATCTATGTCACGGGCCTGTTGGGCCTGTTGGGCCTGTTGGTCCTGTCCTGTTGGCCCTGTTTGACCTGTTTGGCCTGCGGAACCTACCAGTTCGCAATCGCGCACCCGACAAGTAAGGGTCGTTCTTGTTTGCCCGTCATTGCCACTGTAAGAGCGCAAGCCCAGTTCGCCATCAACAAACACTTGCTGACCGCGCCGCATATACTGCGCAAGGCTTTCACCAAGCTTGCCCCATATGGAGCAATCAATATATGTGACCTCTTTTGTGCGCCGGTCATTCCTTGCGATGCTAAAGTTTAACACTTGACCAGATTGCACGGTTCTAAGTTCGGCATCCCGCGTAAGGTTGCCGATTGCAGTTATTTTAAGCGTCATTGATTTACCCTTCTTTCCAGCGCTTCCCATTGCTCGCGCAGCGTGTCGGCCCGTGCTTTGTCAAAGGCTTTAAGCCCGTCAACAACTTGCGTCCGCTTACCGCGCTTCTCAATAACCTGTTCCAACGTTGGGTTGCTGGTCAGGAACCTTTCAAGCCCATTGGCCATCGCAATGACCTTTTGCTTTACTTCTTCAACGCCGGTTGCAGCGTTACCATCATCGTCCGTGACTGGTATGCCAAACAACGAAAGCAAACCATACCGGCGGGCGTAGGTTATAGCGCCTGCCATGGATTGCATGTCGTTCTTTTTAAATTCCAGATAGACTTTGCTGGAAAAAATATGCCCCGACACATGGATCGCCTGCGTGTCTACAAACTGACCAAACTCGTCTGCGCCGCATTGTTGCACAATCGCAAAACCTTTGGCTGAGAATGTTGGGAATATCGCTTCTTGGGTTGTTTCTAAATCAGCATAACTGTTCCCAAGAAACTTGTTCGCTGCGTTCTTGCGTACCTTGCCCATCTCAAGCTGCGCTTCGTTAAAAGCGACAATCGCCTGCAATGGGGCATCCGTTTTATTTGTCATCATTTCATCCTAATGCTTATACTATCGGGGCCAACTTCTAGTTCTGCCCCATCTATTTTGACACCCTGTTTAAGCTGCGCCTTAATCGCGGCTTTGTCTGGTGTCCTGATTGTTTTTGTTAGCTGTGTTGGTATATCTCCCTCATCTGTTATTATTACACGCTCCGAACCCTTGCGGACGTATGCCGTGCCGTATGGGTGTGGGATTTTTGTTTGGTTAGTGGCTGTCATTATAAGCTGCAAGACATTAACCAGCCGCTTCTTGCGCTCTTGCATTGTGTGGCGTCTGGTTTCGTATTTATCCATAAGTGCTGTGATTGCAGAAACGCTTTGGCTAAGCTCATTGTACTGGCCAAGAACAGAGCCAACCACATTCATAACATCTGTTTCCCCATCAAGGGTATCCCAAAAGGTTTCTTCGTCATCTGCAACGTCTGCCAGTTCGCCCGCGATATGGTTTATCAGCGCTTGGTCAAGACGGGGCATTATGAATGCACCGTCATTGTCGCTTGGCCTAACGTTGGGTCGCCTGTTTCAATATTCATTGATACGTTACGGTCATGCTCCTCTTGGTTGTCAGCAATCTCTTTTTGCTGTTCATCAAACACACGGACGCTTTCTTGGATTGCACAGCCGATTAAAGTTAAGGCGCATGATGGGAAGGCTTGGATTGTGTACTGTTGGTGAGTAATTTCACCCCGATCAGCTTTCTGTGAAAGAGCAAGGTTGTGGTCAACGATTGCTTTGTAAATGGCGTTTGATGCCGTAAGTAATGACGGTGATTGCATAGTTACCTCCTAAGTTGCCCCTTGTTTCTATTTTACTTATATGCAAAAAACAAGCATAAATTTTAGATAGGGTAAAATTATGGAACAAAGAACTCCTGAGACCTTACAAGAAATAAGGGATGCCTTAACGGACAGGAGGCTGAGTGTGGTGGCCGAGCGTATTGGTATGACCTACGCCGCTCTGCATAGGGTGCAGCGTGGGGGCCAGCCATCAAAGCGAACAGTCGAAAAGCTTAGGGAGTATTTGAAAAAATAAGACCGGTGTGTAAGCACCGGCCTTAAATATTAGCAACGGGCAGGAGGTAAATCTGCCACGCGATTTATATATCATTGTTGTCTATAACAGTCAATAACGGTCAAACGGAAACTATAAGTAGCAACTCAAGGAGGTAACATGAGTTTTGAAGCAGTAAATTGGGCATGGAAGCAAAAGGATATGACGCCGTGGGAGAAGTTGGTTCTCTTGGCGTTAGCCGACAGGCACAACCCAGATCACGGGTGCTTCCCAAGCCTAAGTAAAATCGTTGATGATACTGAAATATCTAGGTCGACCGTGCGGCGGTGCCTTAAGCAGTTGGAGCAAAAGGGGCTCATAACAGTTCAAGAAAACATGCGGGCAAATGGTAGCCAAACCAGCAACCTCTATCACTTGCACATTGGATCACCCCCCGTGTCAGAGAGACACCCCCCCAGTGTCACACTGGATACCCCCCCCGTGTCACAGGGAACACCCCTTAACCAAGTAATAAATAAACCCGTAAGTGATAACTTAAGTGATCATTGCTTTGATCAGCTTTGGGCTTTGTATCCTAAAAAGAAAGCCAAGGGGCGAGCAAAGGCTTCTTACCTTAAGGCGGTGCGGAAAAGTGAGTTTGCACTGATACACGGTCGCCTTGAGGCTTATGTGAGGTCAATACAAGGGCAAGACTTGCAATATATCCCACACCTTTCAACGTGGCTTAACGATGAGCGGTGGGATGATGAAATATCTGAGGCAAGTTTAAATCAGCTTTCGACCACAGAGCAAATGAACCAGATATTAAATTTTAACAGCTATGATTTGCAGGCACCAGCTTTGAAGGAGTTACCAAATGGCCAGTCTTGATTATGAACAACGTAAGCATATTATCGCCGATTGGCTTAAAGGGCTGTTGTCTAGGTATGAGGTGCCCCGTAACTTTGACGCAAACGTGGCCAGACAAGAGATGATTGATATGGTCGAAGATATTAACAGCGAGATGCCAGACGTGAATAAAGATTTGCTTGCACATATCCTTGCAAAGGTTGCCCAACACGCCAGAAAAAATAATACGGGCAGATCGTGGCCAACAATTAAAACACTGGTCAAGGGCGTCCAAGACCATGCGGAGCGCTTGGTTATAGCTGATATGGACCATGAGGCCACGCGACCAATAGATTTTGACGGTGATTTAATTAACGCCAAGCGCATCAAGAACCGTGAGCCGGTGGGCGAGTGGTATGTCTTCGGAAAGGGTGCGCAAGATTTGCTGGATAAGGGGTTGGTGACAAAGAAAGACCTTGAGGTTTATCAGGCGATTGCGTCTTAAACGCTTTGTGATATACTAAAACGGCTCGCGGGGGTGCTGTCATGGGCCACCCCCAAGCGCGCTTCAATCAACTAGCCCCTGCTCGGCTAGGCTTAAAACCAACACTGACCAAGCAGGGGTTTTTTAAGGGTGCAAGAATGCAAATAGAACTTATCAAGATTGATCAGGTTATACCTTACGAAAACAATCCGCGCATAAACGAAAAGGCCGTGGTCAAGGTTGCAGAAAGCTTGAACGAGTTTGGGTGGCAACAGCCGGTAGTCATTGATGAGCAAAATATTATTCTGGCCGGTCATACACGGGTAAGGGCGGCTCTTAGCCTTGGTTGGGATGCGGTGCCTTGCTTTGTCGCAACAGGTTTGTCAGATGCGCAGAAAACAGCTTACCGCATAGCCGATAACAAGACAGCTGAGTTTGCGGATTGGGACAAGGAGCTTTTGGCTGGCGAGTTTGCCCTGTTGGCTGAGCTTGATTATGACATGGGATTTACCGCTTTTGATTTAGATGACATCGCAAAAATCAATGATGCGCTTTTAGAGTTCGAGGGTGAAGATGACCTTGAGGAAGAATTAGAGGAAGATGACCTAGATGGCACCGTGGCAAGCCATGTAAAGATGGTCAACTTATACCTTGATCAGCAAAGCGAGCCACGTTTTAGGGCCATGTGTGATAAAATCATGGCGGCAAATAACTTAGAAAGCATCACAGATGCGGTGGTTCTGGCGGTAGAAAATGAGCATAAAAACCTTTGAAGCAAAAGCTTACGGATCAGCGGAGGAGTGGGCGGCAAGGACCGGCACCTTTGTTGAGGAGCATGAAATAGATCACATCATCGACTACGATTGTGATGCCTACGATGCTGAGGGTAAGCCCCTTTTTATGTTCCGAAAGAATGTTATCCCATCTTCTTTATGCCGCTCTGCTTATGGCGCTTTGCGTAGTGCAGCCACCCCAACAGACAACAGGGGGGACGCAGCGGGCGAGTTTTACGTTTCCGATGATAAGGTTCTCAGCGTAAGGCAAGGCGTGATAGATGGCGATAAAAAGCAGAAGCGGTTTAAAAATAAGACCCGTGACGGTTACGTGTCTAAGCAAAACCGCGCAAAGATGGTTAAGAGCGGCATCATTGGCTTCTTTGACAGAACTTTAAGGTTCCCCTATTGCCGCCAAACCGCGTGGACTGAAAAGAATTTTGGCCAGTTTAAAGAGGCTTACCCATATATCAAGCGCATCAGCGATGAGTTTAAAAAAGCCTGCCCCGAGCGCTGGGAGGCACAGAATAAAGTCGTGCAAGATACCCATAAGGATTTCACTATTGGGGATACAGTTTTCACTACGGTAACGGTCAATAAAAACTTTAGGACAGCGCTGCATTATGACGCCGGTGATTATAAGGGCGGGCTAGGCAATATCGCTGTGATGCAGGCCGGTAAATACGAGGGCGGGTTTACTTGTATGCCACGCTATCGGGTGGGCTTTGATGTCCGTTCTAATGATGTTTGCTTTTTTAATGTGCATGAGCTTCATGGCAACCTTCCGATCAAGGCTAAAGGGCCATATGAGCGCATATCAATCGTCTGTTACTACCGCGAGAATATGATGAACTGTGGTAGCGCAGAAGAGGAGCTAGAGGTGATTAAGACAAGGGCTGACCTAAAGGGCTTGAACACAGGTGCCGAAGCGTGAGGTGTGTTGCAATCGGTGGTGAGCCGGCAACTGGCAAGACAACCCTTGTTTCTGAAATATATCGCAACCTAAACAAGCCAAGGAACCTGAAGTATGGTTTGGTTCGTGGGCACGTTGATCAGGAGCGTAACCTTGCGCTCTTAGGTATATATAACACCGGCGATCTGTTTCTTGGCACCGATAAGCTTGCCATGAATGTGAACCCTCACTTCCATAAGTACATTGGCCAGCAAAACCGCAACATTCTGTTTGAGGGTGATAGGCTTTTTACCAAGGCAAACATCGAGGCGCTTAACACCCTATATGAAACAAGGGTCATTGTCCTAAGCGCTTCTCAGCAAACCTTAGATGATAGGCACACAGCACGGGGTGACAGCCAAAGTGAAAAGTTTTTGGCGGGCCGCAAAACTAAAATCGCTAATATTAAGGCGGCGTTTCCTGATCAGATAGAGGTCTGCGAACTGCTTACGGAAGCAGACACTTCATATTTGTGTAAGGATTTGCTACAATGGTTATCACATAAGTAAAATTTGGTGACGGTCATGAGCGGTATTATAGACGATCAGTTAAATGAAACACTGCGCTTAGAGTTTGTTGAGGGCTATGAGGACAACGCTGGTGTGAGGGTTTACCCAACGCTGGACGCGCTTATCAAGCGACACGATGTACCTAAGAACACAGTTTATCGGCGGGCCAAAGATCAAGGCTGGCAAGAGCAGCGCAACCAGTGGCAAGCAACCTATCAGGCAAAGGTCAACAAGGATCGAGCCACAAAGGCGGCAAAAGATGCAGATGCTATGGATAGCGCATCTATCAACATCGCAAAGGCATCCCTGTCGGTGGTAATGCGGCGTGTAAATGCCACGTTTAGGGCAGAGCGTGGTGACGAAGGCGCAAATGCTGCCGATATTGTTAGCGTGACTGAGCTTAGGGATTTGGTTGAAACTGGCCTTAAAGCGCAGAAGATGGGCAAACTTGCCCTCGGTGAAGCATCAGAAATTAGTAAGGTGACAACGGATGAGTTCATCCCCCCTTCTCTCGCAAGAATTATTGACAGACTGGATGGCGCTGCCGAGGCAAAGTCACAAGGCGCTGGCAACTTTATACAGTGATTGGATAGAAACAGGCAGGGAAAGCCAGTTCACACCCGTTGGTGATTGGGCCGTGTGGCTCATACTCGCTGGGCGGGGCTGGGGTAAGACCAGAACTGGCGGCACGGATGCAACCCTATACGCGCTAAAGAACCCGAACGTGCGGGTCGCTGTGGTCGTGCCAACATTCGGAGACCTTAAGCGTGTGGCCTTTGGTGGCGAGAGCGGAATATTATCATACCTACCAAGGGAGCTTTTGCTGTCAGGCCGTGGGCAAGGTTACAATAGCTCTGCGCAGGAGATAAGGCTTTACAACGGCAGCATCATTCAAGGCTTTGCAGCTACCGAGCCTGAGCGCTTGCGTGGCCCACAGTTCCACCGCGCTTGGTGCGATGAGATTGCGGCGTGGCCATACCCCGAAACATTTGACCAGCTTATGTTTGGCTTGCGGCTAGGGCAGAACCCCCAATGCGTTATCACCACAACCCCCAAGCCAACGCCGATTATCAAAAACTTGGTCAAGAGGGATGGCACCGTAGTTACGAGAGGAAGCACATTTGACAACGCCGAAAACCTTGCGCCCGCCGCTTTGCAACAGCTTAAAGAAAAGTATGAGGGAACACGGTTGGGGCGTCAGGAACTTTATGCCGAGGTGCTTGATGACATTGAGGGGGCGCTTTGGACTTGGCGGTTGGTCGAGAAAGCAAAAGCAGAGGAAGGCTCTGCGCCGCAGCTGACGAGGGTGGTAGTGGCCATTGACCCAGCGGTTACGGGCAATGAGGATAGCGACGAGACAGGGATTGTCGTTGCTGGTTTGCTTGACGGTAAGTATTACGTCCTCGCTGACCTAAGTTTGCGCGGTTCGCCAGATCAATGGGCAAGGCAAGCGGTGGAAGCGTATCACCACTATGGGGCAGACAGGATAGTAGCCGAGGTCAATAACGGTGGCGATCTTGTGGAAAAAGTGATAAGAACTATAGATAGGAGCGTTCCCTATACGGCGGTCAGGGCGTCACGGGGTAAAATTTTACGGGCAGAGCCGATAGCGGCATTATACGAGCAGGGGAAAGTTTTCCACTGTGGAACATTTAAGGAGCTTGAAGATCAGATGACCAGCTACACCCCAACATCGCGCAAGTCTCCCGACAGGCTGGACGCTTTGGTTTGGGCGTTGACAGAGCTTGGCAGATCATCAGGGCAAGCCGTTTGGAGAATAAGCTAATGGGCATCTTAGACAATATCGCGCTTCTGTTAGGCAGAGGTCAGCAACCATTTGAGCGCAAGGAAGCGCCGGTAGTCCATATCAGCGGGCCAACCTATACCAGCGGCAAGAAAGATAATTTCAAGAACTTTGCCCAAGAGGGGTACAAGGAAAACGCAATCGTTTATCGCTGCGTCAATGAGGTTGCCAACGGTGCGGCGGCAATCCCTTTCTGCGTTTATCAGGGCGATATTAAGCTAGACAGCCATCCGTTGATAAGTTTGCTTGGTCGACCAAACCCTTTGCAGGCTGGGGTAGAATATTTCCAAAGCCTTTATTCTTACCTTCTGTTGTCTGGAAACTCATACGCATTGCAGCAAACCGCAAACGGTGTGCCGACAGAACTGCATATTTTGCGCCCTGACAGGATAGAGGTTGAACCAAGCAGCACGGCCATCCCAAAGGCTTATAAATATAAGATTGGCCAAGAGGTGATACGAACCTACCCAGCCGACCCCAAAACCGGCGGCGCAGAGGTTAAACATTTTAAGTTTTGGAACCCCTTGGACGATTACCTTGGGCTGTCTCCGCTTTCCGCAGCTTCCATATCCATCGATCAAAACAATATGGTTTCCAAGCATAACATCGCCCTCCTCGCTAACGGCGCAAGGCCATCGGGCGCTATCGTGTTTAAACCTTCCGACGATGCAGGCAACCGCACGATGCTGACGGACGGACAGCGTGACCAGTTGCAGAGCGACCTAGCGAATAGGTTTAAGGGTGTAAACAATGCTGGAAGGCCCATGCTGCTTGAGGGTGATTTTGAGTGGAAAGAGATGGGCATGTCGCCAAAGGACATGGACTTTCTCGCGCAGGCAAACATGACCGCAAAGGACATTGCTCTTTGCTTTGGTGTGCCCTCACAGCTTATCGGTATCCCAGATGCGCAAACCTATGCAAACGTCCAAGAGGCAAGGCTGGCGCTGTACGAGGAAACCATTATACCGCTTGCCCGCCGTGTGGAGAGCGACTTGAACGAATGGTTGGTGCCTGCCTTTGGTGATGACATCACCGTTAAATATGACATCGACGCAATCCCAGCCATGACAGAGCGGAGACGCAGGATTTATGAAAATGTTACTTCGGCAGTTAGAGACGGAATTATCTCACGCAATGAAGCTCGCGAGAGATTGGGTCTTGAACCCATCAGTGGCGGAGACGAGGTCTTTATTGCTGCAAACTTATTCCCATTGGGTGGCCCAGAAGTGGCAGAAGATGAAGGCCAAGATGCTGAGGATGCGGGGAAAGAAGCCTACGGTAATTTTGAAAGCAAGTCAAAAGTGGGAACCGACACATACACCACCAGAACAGAAGCAGCGGAACGCGCAGAAGAAATAGGTTGTGTAGGAACCCATCAGCACACGGTTGACGGGGAAGTTGTTTTTATGCCCTGCGACAGCCATGCAAGCTATCAGGACGCTAAGGCCAGCGAAGTTGAAACCACCAAAGCTGAAAGTGATGTTGACACCAAGCCCACAGAGGCGATGGCACGGAACGCACAGCGATCATTAGACTTGCGGAAGGAATATGGCAGGGGGATGACAAGGGTCGGTGTGGCCCGCGCAAACCAGCTTATAGACCGAGAGCGCCTATCACCTGATACGGTGCGGCGTATGAAAAGCTTTTTTGCCCGCCACGAAGTAGACAAGCAGGCGCAGGGTTTTCGCCGTGGCGAAGATGGGTGGCCAAGCAACGGCCTGATCGCATGGTTAGGTTGGGGCGGCGACGAGGGCCAAGCTTGGGCAAACCGCAAGACAAAGGCTTTGGATAAAGAGCGTGATAAAAGCATTGACTTTGAACTGCACCCAATGGCCCACCTTGAAAGCGAACAAAAGGCTCCAATATCCGCAGCGGTAAAAAAAGGCTTGGCCGAAAAGGTTAAAGATCACAACGATGAGTATGGGGACAAGAAGGGCAAGCGCGTTTCGCAGGGTATGCTGGAAGCTGTGTTCCGTAGGGGCGTTGGGGCTTATAACACCAACCCATCAAGCGTGAGGCCCACGGTAAGCAGCGCGGATCAATGGGCGTATGCCCGAGTGAACTCATTTTTGTTTGCGGTAAGGCGGGGAAGGTTTAAGGGCGGCAAGTTTGACACTGACTTACTGCCAGAGGGCCACCCGTTGCGGACTAAGGACAAGGCCATAGCCGCCGAGTGATTGGGTGGGCGTTATGCCCAACCCATAGAGACTGCAAATATCCAGCCGATGGATGCGGTTGCTATAACCGCAAAGATGATAAGGTCTTGTTTAAAGTTTGACATTACGCCGCCTCCATTGCGGAATACGCTTCCGCGATTTTGGTGTGAGCTTTTTTGGCGTCATCCTTAACGCCTTGCACATGATATTGAGCCTTGAATTTGTTAGGGCTCTTGCGCATGGCTTGCTTCATAAGGTTGTCCTCATGGTGGGTGTTCATTGCGCCGTAAGCCCAATAAGCGCCGCCCTTCATGGCACCATCGTCGATGGCTTTGTTGATGGCTTTGTTGGCCTCAAGCTTGAGTGCCATTGCGCCGTTTTCATTAAACGCGTGGAACAATGTGAAGTCTTTTAAGCACATGCCCTCATCAGTTGTTGCGAGGTGCATTGCGAAAGATGGTGTTGACTTGCTTGGCATGGTGGCCTCCTGTGTTGCTATGTGAGTATGAATACAGTGAGTGCGAGGAGCTGTAAATAGTTTATTTACTGCGCAGCCGATTATTCTTAAAAGGGCAAAAAAAAGGGGGCCGAAGCCCCCGCCGGTTATGCGGCCCGCTTGGCGCGGTATTTGATAGCGCCAAAGTCAAGGCCGCTTGCAAGGGTTGGGTCATCGTTGCGAAGTAAAACTCTAGCCCGCTTTTTTGCATCGTTGTTTGAGTGGGCGAGAAGCTTATAGCTATATTTTGGAAAAACGCCTTTTGCATATTCTTTTTTAGGAGAGATGGATACGAGGTAACCTTTTAAGGTGTAGTCGATGGCTGGCGTTGGCTCGACAGGTGCATTGTCGCGCATTGCGATAAACGCTGCCTCACAGGCATCTTCGTTATAGTCGTTTAGATACCAGTCGTTTAATGTTGAGCCACGGGCGCTTTCGCCGCTATCGGTGATTGCGTTTTTCTTGGCCAGCGCTTGCATAACGCCGCCGATAGATTGCTTGGACCATCCGAGCTCGTCACCAAGGTCATTAGCGTTCATTGCTGACATGTTGTCATCTTTAAGCTCTTGGTAAGTTTCTGCACCGTTTGTTTCTTTGCAAGCTTTGGCAAATGCGCCGAGCATTAAGAGTTCTTTTTGAGTAAAAGCTGTCATTTGGGGTTCCTCCTTGGGGTTGCTAATACAGCTTTCATAACGTGAGCTAGATTAGCTGTAAATAGTTTATTTACTTTTATTCGGGTGTAGAGAAGAAAAAGTTTTGATGCTATAAAGGGGCATGAACATTCCTATCTTTATCAAGCAAGGCCGCAAGCGCGTATCCATTGCCAAAGAGATCCGAGAGGTAAACCGCCTGCGGATGGGGTTTGAACGCAGTATGCGAAGCCGGTTATATAACCTGTTCGCTGAGTTCGGGGAAAAGGCGGCAGCGGAGTATCAGGCACGGGAAAGCGTTGATGACGCCCTGCGCCCCTTAGAGGGCCGCGTAAGCACCATATTCCGCGCAACCTATACTGATGTCATCGAAACATTTGCCAACAGGGTTTTTGATAGCCGCAAGCTGACCCCGTTTGGTGACTTAGTGTTTACCTATTACCAGCGTGAGGGCGCTGATAAGGTGCGGGCTGTATCAGCAACAACCAAGCGGCGCATCTTGCGGGCAATAAACCAAGGCGAGAAAGAAGCGCTTGGGGTAGCTAAGACAGCGAAGCTTATCATTGAAAAGACTTCTGGCGTTATAGGTAGGTCGCGGGCCGCAACCATAGCTAGGACAGAAACACACGCCGCCGCCTCTTATGCTACAGATGCAGCGACCCGTGAGCTTAACCTACCAAACCAGAAAAAGCGTTGGGTGTCGGTAAGCGATGGACGCACACGCACGGCACACGCGCAAGCAAACGGGCAAGAGGTGGACATAGACGAAAAGTTTTTAATCAGGATTGGCGGGCGTGAGGTTAATATGGCCTATCCGCACGATGGTTCTGGTGGGCCAGCTAACAATATCAACTGTCGATGTATCGCTGTTTATTTCACAGACGAGGATGCGCTGTTCGATGATGTTGATAACCAGCTTGAGCCGCCGCCCCCGCCGCCATTGCCAACAGTTGAGCCACCCCGCCGCCGCCGCAGACGCCGCCGTAACGAGGTTGACGCCACCCCACCCCCATCCATCATAGATTTCAGCGCGAATGTATATGCCAACAGTCTCGGCAAGCCAGCAACGGCAAAGACCAAGAAGGCTTTTAATGAATGGATGGATAGCCGGTTAAACGCCACACAAAAGAGGGTCGTTGAAAAGCTGCCAAAGCCGAACACGATTGTAGTCGGCAAGGGTAAGGGGGTTTATTATGGCGGCGGCAGTAGGCTTGAAACTGGCTTGGAAATGGTTGTCCCAGAGCATGAGTACGGACATCACGTTGATTGGGAGCTTGGGACTGCGACCCGTGCGCGTAAGACTTGGTTTAGTACCAAGCGGGAATTTAGAGATGCGTTTGAGGCAGATGTGGAGCTAATGGGGCTGCGAACCGCACGTCAGGTGGTTTTAACAGATGAGAAAATAAAATTTTTAAAACAAGTAAGAGATGATTTGTTTGAATATACGACCGTTGAAAAGACATATACTCGCGGATGGCGTAAGGGTATGGTCACAAAATATAAAAGCTGGCAACCAAGGGACGGGAAGGCTGGTGCGACATCAATCGCTGATATGATGGACGCTGCCACCAAGGGGTATTTTCATACCGACATGCAGGTTTGGGGGCATGGGAAAAAATATTATCAGGGTAGAGACAATGATGTCATTGAAACCTTTGCCAATATCTTTTCCTTGCTTAACGACAAAGCGCAGTTAGAATATGCGCGGAAACTTTTTCCAAAGACTATTGCTCTCGTTGAGAAAGCACTAAAGGATTATGCAGATGGATAAGGTGCAGCTTAGGCAGCGGATCGAGGCGATTGATGACAACGACCAATGGGTCCAGCTTTATATAGACTACTTTGGCAAAGAGCCCCTTGTAAGCGGCGCAGAGTGGGGAGCAGCGCCGATAGAGAGCGTTGTGGATGCCATCGTTAACGACAGGCCATTACCCGACCCAGAGCCCACCCCAGCGGGTTTAGTCTATTGATTTTGTTTGACGGGTTCAAAAACCTTTTTAGATATGCTAGATTGGCACAAACTTAGATAGAGGGCGGGGATGCCTTTACCTAAACCACATTCTGGAGAAACACGCGATGCCTTCCTTGGGCGTTGCGCCAGTGATGATAAAATAATAACAGAGTTCCCAAACAGAGATCAGAGGATCGCCGTTTGTATCAGCCAATTTAACGAGGGCAGCAAAATGACAGATGATGAAACTCAAATCGATGTCGAGGAGTACATCGCTGAGCAAGAGGCCAACATGGAAGATGGCACCTTAGACGTCAAGTTTGACATTAAGGCAATGGATGACCAAGAGGACAAGGGCGAGTTTAGTGGTTACGGCTCTATCTTTGGTAACAAAGACCTTGGGAACGATGTGGTTGTTGAGGGCGCTTTTGCGCAGTCGATAGGCCGTAAGGGGCCGAGAGCCGTAAAGATGCTTTACCAGCACCGGCCAGATGAGCCGATTGGGGTGTTTGATGAGATTATCGAGGATCGGCGTGGCCTAAAGGTAAAAGGCCGCTTAGCAATGGGCACCCAACGGGGCCGAGAGGTTTATGAGCTTATGAAGATGGGCGCTATCGATGGTCTTTCCATCGGTTATCGCGTCGATGCAAAGGGTTACGACTACGATGACAAGCGTAAGCGGCGTTATTTAAAGTCGGTCGACCTTATGGAAATTTCTGCGGTTACTTTTCCGATGAACCCCAAAGCTAGGGTTTCGGCGGTTAAGGCTGACAGGACAGTCCGTGAATGGGAAGAAGTCTTGCGGGATGCAGGGGAGCTTTCTAGGAGCGAGGCGAAAGTTGCGGCGTCAGCCGTGGCAAAGGCACTGGGTCAGCGGGATGCTGAGGCACAGGAAATGCCTTCTGAGTTGGTAAGTGAGCTTGATCGCTTAACCAAAATCCTAAAATCCTAACATACAGAAAGGGTAAATATCATGGAAGATAATGATATGAAAAAGTTTCTGGAAGGGATCAACGGTGCTTTCGAGGAATTTAAAGCAACCAATGATCAGCGCCTTGCAGAGATCGAAAAGAAGGGCGAAGCCGACCCAATGGTTGAGGCTAAGCTTGCAAAAATCGAAGCCGATCTTGATCGCTTTGAGAACACAAACCAACAGCTAGTTCAGCAAGCAAAGACCGCCGAAGGTTTTGCTGAGAAGCTTGATGGAATCGAAACAATGCTTAAGCGCCCGACAGTTGGCCTTGAAGCAAAGGAAATCGATTTCTCAATGAAAGCTTGGGATAAGTTTATGCGCAAAGGCCAAGAAGGCTTGGACGCAGAAGAAACCAAAGCTTTGACTGTTGGAACAGCAGCTACCGCCGGTAACTTGGCCCCAGAAGAGTATGTCGCAGAGATCATTAAGATCGTGACAGAAATCTCTCCTGTTCGCTCTGTTGCCCGTGTGCGCCAAACAAACTCAAAAGAGATTGAGATCCCACAAAAGACCGCAAACTTTGCAGCGGCTTGGACTGCGGAAACTGGCACACGCTCAGAGACTACTGGTTACACAACCGCATTAAAAACCATTCCAACGCACGAAGCTTATGCTCTGGTCGATATTTCGAGCCAGTTGCTTGAGGACAGCGCGTTCAACATGGAAGCGGAAATGAACCAAGAGTTTGCGGAGCAATTTGCTAAGGCTGAGGGCAATGCCTTCATCGTAGGCAACGGCACCAACAAACCAACAGGCATCACCAATGGTAACGTTGTAGCTCACACCGCCACAGGTGCAGCTTCTGCGGCTATCTCAACTGATAACCTGATGGACTTGGTACACGGCTTGAAATCAGAGTATGCGGCTAACGCTACGATGATGTTTAACCGCACAACTTTAGGCATCATTCGTAAGCTTAAAGACACTGCGGGCCAGTACATTTTCCAAACTGGTTTCTCAGGTCAATCTGGTGCGCCAAACACAATCATCGGAACCCCATATGTGGAAGCCCCTGATGTAGCAGATGCCGCCTCTGGCGCAAAATCTGTTCTCATCGGTGACTTCCGTCGCGGGTATATGATCGTTGATCGTGTTGCGTTGTCAGTATTGCGTGACCCATACAGCCAAGCATCGACTGGTCTTGTGCGCTATATCGCTCGCAAGCGTGTTGGTGGTGAGGTTGTTCTTGCCGAAGCTATGCGCGTTCTGAAACACGCAACTTCATAAAAGCTTAGGGGGAAGCGTTTCACGGGCGTTTCCCCCGACATTAGCCCTTAGGGAGTATAAGGTGGCTGAATTTAAAATGATTTACAGCGTGGTTGGGCAGACAAATAGCGCTGGAACCAAGACCCGCAAATATATGGCCGGTGAAACACTACCAACGGACAAGCCTTGGGAGAAGGCATTGGCTAAGGAAATGGTTGCAAGGGGCGCAGCGATTGAGGTGCAAGGCAACGCAGGCCCAGAAGAAACAAAGGCAAAGCCCCGCGCAAAGAAAAAAGCGTAGGCAGACAAAGGGAATAGGCCATGTCAGGTTTGGAAGAAGTCACAGGCCCAGCCGTTGAGCCTATCAGCCGTATAGAAGCGCGTGAACACCTACGCCTTGATGATGATGTTGATGATGCACAGGTGCGGGCTTATGTTTTGGCTGCGCGGATATGGGCCGAAAACTATACTGGTCGGGCCTTAATCACACGCACGGTTGCGCAATACCTCGACGCATTTTCCGAGGTGGAACAGCCGCTTTGGGAAGGTTGGAAAACTGGCCCTAACATAGTCAACTATCAAAATTTCATTGAGCTTGCGTTAGCCCCTGCGATTAGCGTGGCAAACATTAAATATTTTACAGATGATGACACCGAGCACACATGGGCGGCGTCAAACTATTACGTTGACACCGTGCGGAGCCCTGCGCGGATTGTCTTGCGTGATGGGGGCAGTTACCCGACCAGCTTGCGAGCGGCTAACGGGTTAAAGATTACTTATGATGCAGGGTATGGGGCGACACCACAGCTTGTTCCAGAGCCGATTAGGGTGGCCATGCTGCAATATACTGCTTTCCTTTACGAGCACCGTGGCGACTTCGAGCGGTTCCCGCCGCCCCAACCCCCAAAGGTTTTGACCCAGCTTCTACAGCCATATCAAATCATGCGGTTTGGATCATCACCCTACGGCACCCTAGTTCGGTCTGGCATCGGCTAATGGCTATCGGGGCAATGCGATACAAGGTGCAGATACAAAGCGCCACCAGAGCAGCCGATAGCGGCGGCGGCGCAGCCCTTACATGGGCTAAGGTTGCTGACGTTTATGCTGACATCACCCCAGAAAACTCTGCGGAAAGTGTTTTTGGACGCGACAATCAGATGCGTGATGTCACAAAGCTTAAGGTCCGCATTAGGTATCGTAAGGGCGTAACCACAAAGAACCGGCTGGTGCAGACCTACGCACACGAAGGCGTTACGACCACTAGAACCTTCAATATTACTGGCGTCATAAACGTGGACAACCGTTTTAGGTTTATGGAACTTTCTTGTGAGGAAGGGGTGCCAACGTGAAAACGAGTGTTACAGTTACCCGACAGAGCAAGGTTAAGGGCGTCACGGCTAAATATAACGCAAAGCTCAAGCAAATCATTGGCGCTGGCGGGCAGATGGTTATGAATGAAGCCAAGCAAAGCATTCAACAAAACTCAGGCGGCGGTAAAACCTATCAAAAGTATAAGCCCAGAAGAACGCACACGGCATCTGCAGAAGGACAACCGCCCAACACTGATACGGGCTTTCTTGTTTCCAATATATTTTTGCAGATCGACCCTGATGGGTTGGGGGCAGATGTTGAAAGTCGTGCCGACTATTCTGGTTATCTTGAGTTTGGAACGTCAAAGATGAGGGCCAGACCATACTTGCAACCGGCATTAGAGGCAAACCGTAGGAACATCATCCGCTTGTTTGCCCGCCTTAAATCGAGTGGTGTGTAATGGCTTTACATTCTTGGGAACTTCAAAAAGCAGTTTACGCACACATGAATGGAAGCGTCAGGGGCATTAGTGGCAGCGGCAACGAGAGCGTGGAATATACGGTAACGGTTGAAGGCGGTAAGTTTTACATCGACGGGGCACAGACCCCGACCCTTACCCTTAAGCGAGGCTCAACCTATAAGTTTAAACAGGATGCTGGCAGCAATAACTCCCATCCGTTTTACTTCTCAACCACTAGCGATGGCACCCACGGGGGCGGATCTCAGTACACAACCGGCGTCACGCATTACGGCACGGCGGGCAACGCTGGCTCTTACAGCTTGATCACGGTTGCAAACGGGGCACCCGACACGCTCTATTATTATTGCGCAAATCACAGCGGCATGGGCGGTCAGCTTACAATAACAGCGGCCCCAACGCCTGTGAACGTGCCGGTTTATGATGACGTTCCTGAGCAAACGGTCTACCCATATGTAATTCTTGGCGAGGAAACCGCCGTGAATAATGGCAGCAAAACGCTAGATGGCGTTGAGCACACGCTTACGGTTCACGCTTGGTCACAGTATCGTGGTCGGCGTGAGATAAAAGAGATTATGCAATCGGTCTATTCTTTGTTGCATAACTCTGCTATAACTGTGAGCGGAGCATCGTTGGTGAATATGCGGCAAGAGTTCGCTACGACACTAGCAGAAAATGACGGTATAACACGGCACGGGGTTATGAGGTTCCGCGCCGTTGTGTTTGATAGCTAAGGAGATAAAACATGGCGGCTCAAAAAGGTTCAGCCCTACTATTAAAAATCGGTGCAAGCGCTGCGGCTGCGGCGGCATCTGATACTTACACCACAGTCGGTGGTTTGCGTTCAACATCAATCAGCCTTAACCAAGAAACGATTGACGTTACCACAAAGGACAGCGGTAACGCGAGAGCTCTTCTTGCAGACGCTGGCGTGGAAAGCGTCTCGATTTCTGGTTCTGGTGTTTTCACTGACGCAACCTCAGAGCAAACTTTGCAGGGCGCTTTCGGCGGGGCAAATATCCCAAACTTTGAAATCGTTTTGCCTGACCTTGGCACCTATCAAGGCAAGTTCCAGATTACGACTTTGGAGTATGCCGGTGAGTACAACGGTGAGATGACTTACTCTATCACGCTGGAAAGCTCTGGCGCGGTTGCATTCTCGTAAGGAGTTATGAATGGGCTGGCAAAATACGTCCGTAGAGGTCGGTGAAAACACTTTCTCGGCCCACCGTAAGCAAAACACCTTTTCCGTTCCCTGCGCCTCTGGCTTGGAGGCTGGCGATACGTTTAAGGCAGATGGCAAAACCTATAAGGCCTCATCCCTGACCGATTGGTTAAACAGGGGTGAGGTTTTTCACTTTGAAGCAATGGAGGTCAAGAGTGACAAACCCAAAACGCGGAGAGCTACGCCTAGAGATGGCGGGGCAGACGTTTAACTGCAAGATCAATATGGATGTTATTATGCGGATGGAAGTCGGCATAGGCAAAAGCATCCTTAAGCTGGCCAACACGTTGCAAGGCGGGGATATGACAACGGCCGATATGGTTGCTTTCCTTACGCCTGTTCTGCGCTCAAGCGGCGATGATCTTAAAGATAAAGATGTGCAAAAGCTAGTTTGGGAAGCGGGCCTTACGGGTTCGCTGACAGCGGTTGCGGAAGTGATTACCTTTATTATCACAGGAAATGATAATGAGGGAAACGAACAGGAGGCGGCGAGCGCTTAGAAGAACTTCCTTGGGATACTTGGATCAAAACCGGCATCGGCAAAATGGGCCTATCGCCAAGTGAGTTTTGGGACATGAGTTTGCAAGAGTTTATTCTAGCGCTTGATGGGTTTGCAGAGTTTCATTCTGGAGGGGAGCCGCCGCCCCTAGCAAAGAGTGAGCTAGAAGAACTGATGGAAAGGTATCCAGACTAATGGCTACAACCGTTGATACCCTCTTAGTCCGCATTGAAGCGGATATGGCAGACCTTAAGCGCGACCTTGATAGGGTTGCCAAGCAGAGTGAAAGCGTTGGCGAGCGTATGAAGCGTTCGTTCCGTGGGGTTGGTGCGGCCCTTGCGGCGGTTGGTGGTGTGGCGGTTATGGGCCAGTTCATCAAGGCATCTGTGCAAACTGGTATGTCTGTTGAAAACCTACGGGTGCAGATGAACGCTTTGCTTGGAAGCGTTGATGAGGGTGGTAAAGCCTTTAAGATGATGACTGAGTTTGCGGCTGGTGTGCCGTTTAGCTTGGACCAGATACAAGCAGGGTCAGGTTCCTTAGCGGCGGCTGCTGATAACGCTGACGAACTGCGTGAGCTTATGCAGATCACGGGTAACATCGCTGCGCAATTTGGCATCCCGTTTGAAATGGCAGCGGAAAACGTGCAGCGAGCGCTATCTGCGGGTGCAGCCTCTGCCGACCTATTCCAACAAAAGGGCGTGAACGCTTTTATGGGCTTTGAGGCTGGCGTTTCTTATAGCTCAGGGGAAACAGCTAAGGTCTTGCAAGCTACGTTTGGCACGGGGGGAACGTCCGATGGCGCGATGGCCGAGTTTGCCAAAACAACCTCTGGCGCTCTTTCTATGTTCCAAGACGCGATGTTTAAAATGCGCCGTGCATTCGCGGAGGGTGGCCTTAACGAAGCTTTCAGCAAGATTGTAAAATCACTTGAGAACCTTGCTATTGCCTTAATCCCAGTCATGAAAGGTTTGGGGCAGCTTGTAAACGCTTTGGCGTCTGTCGTTGCGCCTATTATCCAAGGGTTAGCAGATAACCTTATGACCGTTGGGATTGTACTAGCGGCCCTTGCGGCAAGGTTTGTCCTAGTAAAGGTTCAAGCTTTAGCCTTTTCAGCGACGATATACGTTGTTTCCGCTGCTCAAGCTGCGCTTGCGGTGCATACTGCCACAGCGACATCTGCGCTTACGTTTATGCAAAAAGGTATTGTCATAGCTAGGGCTGGGCTGGTTGGTTTGGGCACTGCGCTCAGCGCCGTTGGGAAGCTTATGATGCGCTTTCTACCGATAGCGGTTTTAACTGGTTTGGCGTATGCGGTGCAGCTTTTTATTCAATTAAAAAATGGCGCGGGTGGTTTGTCGGAAGCGTTTGGCTTGCTCAGTGGTGCGCTTAAAGCGTTTGTTGATATACAGATAGCGCGGTTCGATAAGCTTATCTTGACGCTTTACAAATTTGCGCAAGGCTTCAAGCGCTTCTTTGCCTCAATTATGATAAGCATTACGGATAATATTCGTAAGGGTTTAAACTTTGCCATTACGGAAATGAACAAGGTTATCCCAGACTTTATGAAGATGGACACTATCCCCGCAAGCGCTGGGTTTGTTTCTTTCTTTAGAGATATGATGGACACGGCTGATGCCGCCATACTCGCAACCGATACGCAAATATCTGTTTTAAATACCACAATAGATGACCTCAAGGAAAGGTTTGCAGAAACTAAGCAAGCCATTGCTGACGCTTTTGCAGCGGGTGACGAGAACGCAGTCGTGCAAAGGGAAGCCGAGCTTAAGGCTTTAGGCGCGGCGATTGCAAACTTGAGTGATGATATTGCAAACAAGTTGACGCCGCAGATGTCAACTCTTTTAGATGGCGTCCAACAGTTTGGTGACGGGGTAACTAGCTCTTTCCGTGAAATGCTTGATGGCGCAAGCTTTAGCATGTCAAGCCTAGCTGATTTAGTTAAAACATCGGTCAAGGATATGATTGCGCAGTTGTTCCGTCTTATGGTTGTCAACAACGCTATAAACGCAATGTTCGGCGGCGTGTCAGGCTTTACCCCATTAAACTCGATTCCGTTATTCCCAGCCACACCCGCACAGGCTGGCGGCGGCACATTGCAGCGCGGGGTTCCAACTTTGGTTGGTGAGCGTGGCCCTGAGCTTATTGTGCCGAACGGCGCTTCTACAATTTTAAACGGGCAGAACACACGCGGGGCGCTTAGTGGTGGCGGCGGCACAGTCGTTAATCAAACGATTAACATAGAGACCGGCGTTGCGCAGACAGTGAAGGCTGAAATGCTTACTATGCTTCCGCAGTTTAAGAAGGACACGATGGCGGCGGTGCTTGATGCAAAGCGGCGCGGCGGCACTTACGGCAGAGGGTTTGCATAATGGCTTTGATTACTATGCCTTCCAGCCCCGCATTTACGACTAGCGAGTGGGGTATGCGGCGCGGGGTTGCGGTATCCACCAGCCCGTTTACGGGTAAGCAACAGACCTTTAAATATGCGCGGGCGACTTGGTATGCCGTGCTTAGCTTGCCCCCTATGAAGCGCGATCAGGCGGCTGAGTGGCAAGCTTTCTTTTTATCCCTTGAGGGACGGAGCAATACTTTTCTTTTAGGCGACCCAGACGCCAAAACGATAAGGGGCAACGCCACATCTGCGAGTGTTGGGGCATCGGGCGCTATTGGGGACGCCGTTGTCAACTTAACGTTAGGATCTGGCAAGACTTTAAACAAGGGCAGCTATATCCAGCTAAACACGGGGGCCAATGCGCGGCTGCACATGATTGTTGATAACAATACTGGAAACGGCACTTGTGCAATACAACCGCCCCTCAAGGCCGCTATAACGACCTCTACTCCCGTTGATTTAACTTCTGCGCAGGGTGTGTTCCGCATGGACAGCAACGATCTTACATGGTCGGCTAACGAGCTCAGCCTTTATGGCATCACCTTTAGCTGCACGGAGGTCGTATGAGCAGGACTATTAATGCAAATTTACTGACAGCTTTAATCGCTAATGATGTTGAGCCGTTTATTGCGATAGACCTTAGCTTCGACACACAGGATTTGCGCCTATGGTCAGGCCTTGGTGATAAACAAATAAATAATGAAACCTACACGGGCGCGGGAAGTATTCTTGGGGTGCAGGGTTTAGAGGAGGCGTCTGACTTATCTGCTAAGTCCGTCACACTTACCTTAAGCGGATTGAACGACACCTTACTTACGCGGGCGCTCGACGAACATTACCAAAACAGGCCTGCGAAGATTTACCTTGGCGTAGAGGGCCAGTCTGCAACGGTTGTTATCTTTGACGGGTTAATGAATACAATGTCCATCTCGGATGATGGTCAAGACAGCACGATTAGCCTTGTATTAGAAAGCAAGTTGGTTCGCTTGGAGAAAGCAAGCAACCGCAGATATACAAATGAAAACCATCGGGCGCGGCATAGTGGTGACACGTTCTTTTCCTATGTTGCTGACATACAGGACAAGGAAATCGTATGGGGACGCGAGAAAGCTTAAACGCATTTATAGATGAGTGCCGTGAGCGTGAGTTCGTTTGGGGCGTTCACGATTGCTTTACCTTTACCAACAACGCTTTCAAAGCAATGTACGGCAAGGGTTGGGGTGATGACCTTGAGGGCTTATACTTAAACACAGACGGAGATTTCGCTGGGTTTGAGGCATTGGCAAGGAAATACAAAAGACGGTCTGTGCTTCCGTTTATAGACGAGAGGTTGCAAAGGATTGATTTTGCCCCGCCGGTTGGTGCTTTGGTTGCATCAGAATATGAAAGCAGCTTCCATTTAAAATATGCGCTTGGATTATCGGTTGGTACTAAGGCTGTTTATTTGGACGAAAATGATATAACCTTTAGGTCATTCGAGAGTGTAAATTTTGCATGGGTTAAGCCGACATGAAACGTGATGAACCATTTAACGTGCTGATGCCAGCCGCTAAAACAAACTCTTGGGAGAACGTGCCAAGGGCAACGATGATAGGCACCATTGCGCTCAACGCGGTTGGTGCAAGCGCTTTTGCAAGCACTACCTTGCTTTCCATCGCTGGCGTGACGGTGCTTACTGGCGCGTCTCTTGTCGGCTCAATTATTATGTATGCGGTCACAAGTTGGGCAGCAAAGTCGAACCAACCCAAATTTGACCAAGGCGCTTTTAACTCAGATGGCTTGCTGGTCAATGCCCGTGAAAGCGCAGGGGCGCAGCAATTTGTTTATGGAAGCGTTCGTAAGGGCGGCACGATTAGTTTCTATGAAACGACTGGTGAAGATAATAAATTTTTGCACCAGATCATCGTCCTTGCGGGGCATGAGGTTGCAGACATACCTAGCATTTATATCAATGACAAAATACAATCACTGAACAGCAACGGTTTTGTCACGGATGCTGAGTGGGACAGTAAGATTAGGGTTTACAAGCACCTTGGGAACCAAACATCGGCAACGACACCTTTCGCTAACGTTAGCTCAAAGAACTTAGCAAACACATTAATCGCTGATAGTGAGCTTACCGGAGATGATGCGCTTAATAATAATTTCGTCGGTAAGGACACTGCGTATATTTATGTTCGATACGAATATGATCGTGAAGTGTTTGCAAATGGTTTGCCTAGAGTTACTGCGCAAGTTGATGGCAAAAAGGTTTTCGATCCACGGATTGGGTCACACCAGCGCTCAAACCCCGCCACATGGACATATTCCAACAATGCTGCGCTTTGTATAGCCGACTTTCTTTATGCCGACTACGGGCTTGGAGATGCGCTTATAAACGATAGTCAGCTTGCGGCAGCGGCAAACGAGTGTGATGAGAATATATCCTTGAACGGCGGCGGCTCTGAAAAAAGGTATGCACTTAACGGGGTCGTTGATGCCAGTCGACCAGTCGGCGGGGTTTTGGAGGACATGGTTACTTCATGCGCTGGGACTTTGTTCTATGGTGCGGGTCAATGGGTGCTTAAGGCAGGGGCATACACTACACCAGTCAAAACATTTACTGACGATGACATAAGAAGCGCTATCGGCATGGAAACTAAGATTTCGATGCGTGATAACTTCAACACTGTTCAGGGCACGTTTAGTGATCAGGCTTTCGATTACATTACCGGAGATTACCCACAAGTCACAAGCGCAACCTATGTCGCGCAGGACAATAACGAGGAACTTCTTTTAAACCTTGACTTGCCCTTTACCACAAGCGCCACGTCTGCGCAGCGACTTGCAAAGCTTACATTACTAAGGGGTCGTGAGCAGTTAAGTTTTACGGCAGAGTTCTCGACCGAGGCAATGGCGGTTGAGGTTGGCGATATTATTCGTATCAACCATGAGCGATATGGATTTACAAATAAGCAGTTTGAGGTTTTGTCTTGGCAACCTGTCGTGGAAGAAAACGATGGTGCGCTGCAAATTGCCATGAGCTTAAGGAGCACATCCCAAGCGGCTTTTAATTGGAACTCGCAAGACGCCACGGATACAACTAACCTGATTACGGTTGTTCCTGATGCTTCAACGAACTCAACCATTGGGAGCATCACCGCAACCAATACCGGCTTTGAAGATACTGATGGCACCTTTGTTCCAAGGATTACGTTAGATTGGCCAGACGCGGCGGGTGGCAACTTTTCTCATTACGAGGTGGCCCATAAGCTATCCACCGATGGGGATGCTTTGTATGAGGTTATGACACTTACGAGCAGCGTTGTATCTATCACTGGATATAAAGCTGGGGTGGATGTAAATTATAAGATAAGGGCGGTAAATGCTTCGGGGATTGCGGGCGATTATACCAACGTGGGATCTATTACTGTTGCTGGTGATACTGTTGCCCCCTCCGCGCCAACATCTTTAAACGCAAATGGCATCTTTCGCGCCGTATCTTTAAGCTGGACAAACCCAACCGCAAAAGATCTTTCTCATATTGAGGTATATCGAAACGTCATAAATAACAGCGGAAGCGCTTCAAAGGTCACAGAAACGAATGCTGAGTATTTTGTTGACAGTCCTTTGGCTGGTAACACAGCCTTTTATTATTGGCTTAAGGCAGTTGATTTTACCGGCAATAGGTCTGCGTTTTCTTCTATGGCAAATGCCACCACAACGTTCATATCTAGCGCTGATATTCCAGCCAATACAATCACAGAGACGGACATCGCGGATAACAGTATTTCGACGGGTAAAATTCAAGCAAACGCTGTGGACACCAACCAACTGAATGCAGATGCGGTCACGGCTGGAAAGATTTTAGCTGGATCAATAAATTCAGCGGCTATCGCAGCGGCGGCTATTTCTACTGAAAAGCTTGAGGCGGGTGCAATTACAACCGCAAAGCTTGATATTGATGAAGCCCTTACTTTGTCTGGCCCTACATCTGGTTTCATTGCTGGCAGAACATCACAATCTGATTTTGGAACTGATGGATTTTACATTGGGAGGACATCTACAAGCGGAAATTCGCCAACAGGTTTTCAGCTTTCCCATACAAGCCTAGCAAATAACAATCATCCTCAGCTTAATAGCGGCACAGCACAAGCTGTGATCCATGATGATGCAAGTGGTTTGCGGGTTTATGAGCCTGTTTTTTATCAAAGAGGCAATGCATCAGGAAGTGATCAATTAATAACAGCGGCGGGAAATGGTAATACCCTTACACTGGCGAAGGGTGAAGTTCATACTGTCACTTTGATTGGTGGCGGCGGCGGCGGTGGGTCTGGATCGAACGAAAGCAATACGGGCAACTCTGGTTCACAAGGCGGCACTACCACAATACAAATCAGTGGATATTCTTCTGGTTCTTATAATGGATCAAATTCCTTTAATGCAACGGGGGGTAATGGTGGCGCGGGCGGGGCTTTACTTGGAACTCCAAATGGACAAATAGGTCATGCTTCAACATTTGGTAATGGTGGTGCGGGTGGCAATGCTGGGACCAACCAGTCAAACCCAAATGCGGGGTCGGCCCCTTCTAATACATCTTACGGCGCAGGGGGTGGCGGCGGCGGTTCTTTTGTAACGAACGATTATAGAGGTTTTGGAAATAATGCCCAAGGGGATGGCGGTGACGGTGGCTTTGCGGCCCAACCCGTAACTGTCACTTTTGACCTTACAAATTCAAACAATAACGCAACACTAAAAGCAAATAATATCGGCGGCGGCGCGAGCGGCTCAAATAGTGGCTCAGGTTCCGGTGGCTCTGGTCGAAAAGGGGTTGTCGCGGTTACTGGTGTTCTTGACGGGTATACCCCCATCACCCTTGCTGATTTAAAAGATCAAGCGCCACCTTGGGATAGAGGTGCGGCAACAACATCAAACACAATGACAAACTATGACACCGGAAATACATCTGGCGTTGTGGTTGCTGGTCGAAATAATGGTGCAAGGTATTTTATCGCACAAGTTTACAACGATACAAATGTAAACAATGCTAATTTAAATATAAATGGAACAGGAAGCTGGATGAGAGTTACAGGGATTGGCGGTGTACAAAACGCAGTAGCAAACCCTTTATATGCCAGAACTGGAACGGCGATAACTTTGCAAGTATTTGGTGGCCAGTATTATATGGAAGGGTATCTTGCCTCTGGTGGTAATGTCGTTCACAGCCGAGGCCATAGCAAAGTCTTATATTGGAATGTTTAAATAAGGGAACAAAATGTTTCTTAAAAAGTTGCAGAAGCAACCAGAAATAATTTTTAGATGTCGCGAAGATATGATCGAGGCACTGCCTCATCCAGTAAAAGCTTCAAAACTTTTGCCGCGTTGGTTTAAGAAACTTGCAAGAGATATTGAGGGTAACGATGTTGCTGCTGTGGGAACTGTTAAAAGGTGCGTTCCCGTTTTGGACGCTTGCTCTCAGGGTTACATAATCCCCTTATGGGGTGATTTACATGTAAAGGTGACTGAGCTTTACCATTTACTTGATAAAAGCCAAAATATTATTGCCACAGTAAATGAAGATAAAAAGCCTGACGCGGTTGGGCGTTTGATTGATGGATTTGAGGTTGCAAGCGTTGAGCGCAAGGGGTTGCATATTTGGTGCAAGTTTCCAGAGGGTTTTGATGCTGGTACTGGCGGTGATATAGGAACTCATAGCTGGGAACAAGTTGGGGAAGATTGCAGTCTAAGCAAGTTTGAACTCGGTCAGGTTTTACTTAAATTCACAAATCCTTGGGTTATCGAAACCACTAAGGGCTGGTCTGTTCAGTTTAAAAATCCATCAAATAATTGGGATAATGATATACAAATTCTTGAGGGGGTGGTGGATACTGACGCATATCATCAGCAAGTAAATTTCCCATATGTTTGGACGGGAAATAAGGTTGGAGACTGGATTATCCCAAAGGGCACCCCTTTAATACAAGTAATACCGTTTGAACGGCAAAAAATAAAAATGGGCATTGGGCTTTACGATTTTGCTAAAATGACAAAGACAAACGCTTTGCTGATGTCATCTTTCAAGGACAAATACCGAAGGTTCTTTTGGCATAAACGTTCTAAGTAGACGGCAAACCGCTTTGATGTTATATTCGGGGCGCATATGCACTTTTACTTAAAGGAGGCCAGTCATGGCAACACTTGGAGATCGGGTCTTTGATGCGGGCCTCTCAGCTTTAGATACCGAAGCAAATAAGATTTTAGTTACATCACAGGAAGCGGGCACGTTTACGGAAGCCAACGCAACCTATGCTCTGGGCAACTCAACGAGCCTTTCAATCGCAGCACCCTCAGATAGAACAGGTGGCGGGCGTAAGGTGACGGTAACAGCTATCTCAGATGGCGCAATTACTGGCACAGGCACGGCAACGCATTACGCGATAGTTGACACAACTAACAGTCGCTTGCTCGCCACAGCGGCCCTTACAGCCTCGCAGTCAGTAACGAGCGGCAACACCTTTACTCTGGCAACTTTCGACATCGGTATCCCAGACCCATCTTAAAAAACTCAAATTGGAGGTTGGTCCATGGCTCTTGTTGTTAAAGATCGTGTGAAAGAAAGTTCCACCACGACAGGAACGGGAACTTACACATTGGCAGGGGCCGAAACTGGCTTCCAAACGTTTGCTGCGATAGGTAATGGAAACACGACTTATTATGCAGCCACAGCGGTTGACGGGTCTGGCTTCGAGGTTGGGATAGGCACTTATACGGCGTCAGGGACAACCTTGGCCCGTAACACTATCTTATCTTCTTCCAATAGTGATAACGCTGTTAGCTGGGGAGCAGGTGAAAAGCTTATTTTATGTGTCCAGCCAGCCGATAAGGTCAATATGCTGGACGCGGATGGTAAGGTTACGGGAACATCGTTTGCGTCCTCAATAGATTTAAACCCTATTGCAGCGCCAAGCCATGCAGAGGGGCGGGTATTTTATGACAGCACCCGTGACAGCCTAGCTTACTATAATTCCAACAGCGCGATGACTATTCACGCAGGGCAAGACACTGTTCTGCGGGTTTACAATAACAGCGGCGGGAGTATCGCAGCGGGATCACCCGTTTACCTGACAGGCGAAACTGGCGCGGTTCCTACCATTGCAAAGGCAACCGCATCAGGAACACTTGACCAAGCCTATGCGGTCGGTGTTTTACCGACAGCTATCGCCG
>Ga0206682_10000404_pt1 | contig 47146 bp, 55 predicted proteins | sample M240m12015metaG_FD_155444 | JGI IMG/M metagenome (GOLD analysis project Ga0206682, IMG submission 155444) | Ammonia-oxidizing marine archaeal communities from Monterey Bay, California, United States - M2 40m 12015 | ecosystem: Environmental > Aquatic > Marine > Intertidal zone | place: USA... | reverse complement strand
TACCAACAAGTTCCTGTTGATCAAATGCTCTGTCCATAAAGTAACCAAACTTACCAGGCTCAAAGAAGTTATGTGCGTATGTTTGTCCGTATGCTGTATTAACAAATGGACTAGCGGCATCAAAACTTAATGTGATGTTAGGGTTATCATACTTTCTTAACTGTCTTTGTATTGCTGTTAAGAAACATGCCCATTGTAGTTTACCTGTACCCAAGAAGTGAATCCAGTCTTTGCCTTCAAGCAAACCATCTTCACGCAAGTCTAACAATCTGTTTAACACACAATGCATGTCCTTCATGTTTATACCTGCAAACGCATAGCCTTCTAGTGTGCGACTTGCATCACCATATGCTTCACCTACGAACTTAGGATCTGAGAAACTCTTAACAGCATTATACCATTCTTTACTTGTTGCTTCGTCTGTTCCACTCAACACATTTAGGAACTTAGTTGCACCTGGTACTCTGTTCTGCACAAAGTAATGTAAGTTTAGTAGGCTGATGTCAAGAGTATCTGAGAACTCAGTTAGTCCTGTTTTACTGCTTAATGGCTCAACTGCGGCAAATGCTGGAATGTCTAATGTCATACTCCAGTCTGCTGTGTGTTCTAACCAACGCAATATCTTTTCGCATATTGCTGTTCTTGCAGGGTCGTTTGCTTCTTTGGCGTTAGCCCAATCCATCTTCATAACACCTGTAGCAATCTGGAAACCACCGGAGTCTCCAAGTAGCACTTTTACTGTGTTACGATCTCTGTCTTGTATCATTGGCTCGTCGGCGTGACTTTTGCTAATATCTAAATGAGCATGTCCCGCCGAGTATAGGCCGTATGGGTAATGAAAATAAGTGTCTTTGTCTTTGAGGAAATCTAAACCTTCGTTTCCATGTTCAAAGCCTGCTGGCACTCTGCTTTCGTTAGGTACTTTATTAACAATCTTATCTAGTTGTTTTGTATAGAAACTACTAATAGCCGGTAAGTATACCGCATAGTCTTTCTGTGATTTACCTAAGTCTTTCATTCATTAACCCTTCGCAGGTAATAGGTATGTGTACTCACCAAGTCCACTTAGTACTTTAATTTGCATTAAGCCTGAGTCGTTAATACTCAACACGCAATTAGCACTGTCGCTTAGTCTAAGAATCTTTAACACAATGTCTAGTGGCCATTTCCAATCACGCTTAATACCACCGTCAATGTTACCATTGATATGTACTTTAGCTCTATCACTAACACCATCTCCAATGTGGAATGTTAAGTCAGTGCCATCAGTCTTAGGTGAGAATGTTGCCTCATAAGCACCAAGGATGCCATTAAAGTATCCTAAGTCTTTTAAGTTCTTTGCAGTAGGCACAATGTTTACTTCAAACTCAGCACCTTTAAATGTAATGTCTTTCATTTGCTGATTAACAACATCTGCTAACATGAAACGATAGTTTGCATCGTTACCATCTGTGCTTTTAAATGCTACTTCAACTGGCACTTCTTCGCCATTGCGATCTTGTTTTACAACTTCTACTGTAGCATCTTCGCTGTCAAAGCCTGGATACTGTAAGTAACCTTGTAGTACACCCATTCTGCTTAGACCTAATGTTGCATCTGCAAAGTCTGGTACTGGGTTTACTGTTTTGCCTTTAAAGATTACAGTCTTCTCAGGATCAACAGTTTGTATTTCTGTTTTCTCCAAGTCACCTGTGATCTTTACCATTTCGAATATACCTAAGCCATGTGTATGCTTTAGTACATCCTTTAAAATATTTTTGATATGATTATCAGCCATCTCTATTCTCCGTGTTGAGTATTGTAGTGTGTAATTATACACTTGTTATTTAGGTAAGTCAAGTTCTTTTTGCCTCTTTTTTTAGATGTTTTCTGTTAAAATATAGTCTAACATAATATTTTCTTATGATTGCTACTGTTGTGAAAACTGCTGTAAGAAATATACTTAAAATTATATTGTCTGAGGAATCATTATCATTTATACCTATCCAGCCAGCAATTTCTAACAACAATATGTTCAGCGGAAAGTTAATAACTAATGCTAATGCTGTATCAGTAACGGCTTCTTTAAGAGCTGCTTTTTTATCACTTGTCATTTTATTCCTTAAAATTCAAAAAACTGTTGCATAGTTTCGGATTCATGTATACGATCTAAGTCAAATCCCATTTGACCTATCACATTGGTTACCTTCTTATCAAGTACTGCTGTTTCCATTGCCTCGTCATCAAACGGCAATTCTTTAAACCAATCTGGTAAATGCATCTCATCAGTTGGATATGCAATACTGTCATAGCCCATTGCATTACTTTTAAGCCTACACACAATTACTTTCATACCGTCTGTAATAGTCATGCTGTAGTTGTCGCCTTGTGCTTGTTTAAAGTTATTCCAATTGATACTTGCTCTAACATGCCCAGGAATAGTTGCACCTTTCTTCTTGCCGTCATCCTTAATTGCATCTAACCTATGTAGTCTATAGTTGTCAGGAGCATTTACTCTAGCCTTCTCAGCCATCTTAGCAGTGTATGTAGTTAAGTTGTTTACACGCTTCGGCATACCTTTCTGCCAACTTGGTAAATCTTTAAAGTATTTCTTGTAGTCTCTGATCTTATCAATGACATCTTTTTCTGTTGAGCCATCCAAGCAGTCTCGTAATATTTCTTCTAAGAAGTCTTGTATGAACTCTGGTGTATCACTACGCTTCAAGTCCAATCCCATAACTTTTAGTTTGCCACCTTCTGGTTGCCAACCTTCCAAGTCTAGTACTTGGATAGCATAACGCTTCTTAGTAATAAACAAACCTGATCGACCAACTACTTCTCGTCCTGCTTTCATAACCTTGCCGGACTCTAGTGGAACATTAAATGTATCCTTTAGCCATTGTGGGAATGTATCACTAACTGTGTCTGAGATATGATCATACAACTTAATTGCACTTTCCATATCTAAGCCTTGCCCTTCGGGTAAAGCCGGAACAGCACTAAAGTAAACAGAGTCAGTGTCACCATATATCATACAGTCTCCTGTGTGATCATATTTGCCTGTTAGCATACGATTAGTTTCAGCACCCATGTGTTTAGTAATAGCTCTGCCTGTTAGTGTAGTACTCTGTCCTATGCGTTTGTCAAAGAACCTACAATGTGGATTAAGTATCGCACCATACAAACTGTTCAAGTTAATCTTCTTAACTAACTGTCGCTTATCATAGAACGCCTTTTCAGCATCTGTGGTTGCTTCTTTCTTCTTGCCTTGCAACACTTGTCTCTCACTGTACCAACGCTCTAGTAGTCCTGGAACAATGCCTTGGAAGTCTGTTCTAAAGATAGTACCGTTAGCACTAATGTTCCAAGGTTGTCCGCTGTTGAACACTAAGTTGTATACATCAGCACCAGTGACTTCTACTGTGTCGCCACCTATCATGTCTAGCTCTAATGGACGATCAACATCCTTATTCATTACTAGTTCAAATTCATTACTACCAAACTTACCTAACCAAGCATCAGCAAACGACTTCTTCTCTAATACAATCTTGTCATTAATCTCTTGATCTGTGTATGTGGGTTTGAGCTGTGCAACAATAGTCTCTGGTGCCATATTCAATGCTCTAAACACACTAGGATATAGACTGTTTAAGTCCATGCTACCTACCCATTCGTGATAACCTTTCTTGGGGAACGCAACATAAGCACCTGCCGCCTGTGTGTTCTCTTCTCTATTCTTTACACGATCAGGAACAACATATCCTCGTCTATGGCTTTCGTTAATAATTGCTTGTTCTGTTGTAGCCACAGCACCCATTGTTACAGGAAGTAATACAGTATTGTCATGTGCAATAGTGTTAGCCAAGTCAATGAACTGTAGTTTCTTATCTAGTTTATCCAACAACAATGTATCTTGAATGTTGTATTCTAAGAACTTTTCAAAGTCATGATTGTATAGTTTATCTAGCGAACCTTCATAGGCTACTTTCTTTTCACCTACTTCCATCTCACCAATGTAGTCTAGTCTGTAACTGTGTCGTTCCTCATAGTTATACTTTCTATACAATTGCATATAGTCTAAGTGTACACGCCCTATAAGGTCGTATGTAGTACGCTCTGCACCAAACGCTTCATAGGTCTTCTTCATTGGAGTCTTATCAAACAAACATAACTTACGAGTTTCTGCTTTGCCTAATGTACGCACAATACGATTGTATGTGTAAGGAATATCATAACCCTCACTGTTCCAACCACTTAGTATGTCAGCATCTTCAATTACTTCTAGGAATGTTTTTAGTAGCTCGGCTTCTGTGCGAAACAGTATAACCTCTGGCATCTTACTTGCTATGCTTTGTGCTTGTCCCCAACTAAGTGTTTTAGGTGGTACTGCTAAACACACCATTGCATCCATCCACTGTAAATATACAGCGACAGATGTTATAGGAGTAAACGAATCATCGGGAGAACTATATCCTCTCTGTGGATCAAAGTCCACCTCAATATCAAAAAATGCTGTGTGTAGTTTAGGTGGCTCTGCATTTGTGTAATGCTTTGCTAGTGTCTTGTTAAGAGGCTTAATGTCACTTTCGAATGTAACATTGTGCGTATTCATTGCAATATTCTTCTTAAAGTCTTTGTCGTTATTGCAACGAACTTCTGTGACCGGCTGGCCATATATGCTTTGCTGTTTACCTTTTGGATCGAGTATATAGAAGTTATACTCAGGCTTTAGTTGTTGAATAATTCTCTTACCATCTACACGCTCAACTACATGTATAATATCTTTGCTCTTCTCGAAGAAGGCGTCAACATAACTCATTCTGTCTTTCTCCAAGCAACACTTTCGGCTGTCGCAATACCACTACTAATATATATGTCTTAAGGTGTCTAACGACACGAAATTCTGGCTATTTCCAATTAGGACCATACTGCCAAGCAACCAATGACACTCTTGTTCCACTTACTACAGGGTTTACCCTATGCCTCCACAACGAAGGAAAAATTATGTATTCACCTTTACCTAGTTGTTGCATACCCTCATCAAACTCTAGTTCACCACCTGTAAAGGTGTCAGTTAACATCAATGACAACGACAACTTAATTTGTTTGCCTTTGCTCTGATCGTACAACTCTTGACCGGAAAAGTCACAGTGCCAATCAACATATCCTGCACTTGGCTCAGTGTACTCCATTATGTATATTTCTATGTCGTCAATCAAGTCAAACTCATAATGCAATTCATTTTGTTGCATCATTAATGTTTGTATGGTACTTTTTATGATTGGGTCGTCAACTACTACTATATCTTTGGCACGCCTAAACTTGCGACTGTACATAGTCACAGCATCTCGTGTAAACTCGTTGTTCTCCTTGCCCTTATTGTACCTAGCGATACAGTGGTCAAGAAACATCGAGGAGACGGAACCTGTGACTTTGTCGCCTAATGCCATATTAAACCTTAAAGAGTTTTGCCAACAGTTTCTAAGATAGTTTCAAGTTCATCGAACTTATCAAACTCTTCTTGGAAGCTGGCTTTGTGTGCAACTTTAATTGCTTTGTTTATGATTGCTGGTTTAAGATCCATCTCTTCTGCAATTGCTTTTACAGTGTCTCTTAGACCTTCTCTGAGGGTTTCCATTTCGAAAGTAACTTGCATACCTTCATCAATGAGCCTCTTTAAACGGGCTTGTTCTTCTGTGTTAAATGTTCTATTAAATGCCATCTGTTACCTCTTCTGTGTGTTTAAGTTTATGTTTATATCCATTGGTTGTATTATAGCATCTTGTGCCTTGTTGTCAACCTGTATGTTATTAATGTGGCGAGTGCCTATAAATGGATCAAAGGATATTTCTTCAAGTATGGCTCGGTCTGTAATTTGCACACCATCTTCATCGTATGCTATAAAGTTAACTCCACCTGGTACTTCTTGTTGAGTTACAGTGACTTTCATCTATATTTCGATAGATGCTTCAAATGTAAATGTAGTGTCATCAAACTCTTTAAACAATGCATAAGAGATATCGTTGCCTTCTTCTTCATCGATCATCTCTGCAAGTACAATTTCATATATGTACAGCATTCCATTGTCATCTTCATCGTTATATGATATTACATCTACACCGACTTCTTGTTTGTCTTCATCGTAAGCAACGATTAATTTAGTGTCCACAACACTTTGGACGATGTCAAAAAATAATTCAACATCGTCTGCGTCTAATTCTTGTCTGCACACTATTCGTGCAAAGTGTTTTGTAAACATACTAGTTACTTACCTTTCGCAAATGCTTGAGCACCAAAGAACGCGGCAACGATACCTGCAACTGCTACAAAGTATGTTGGTGCCATACTTCCTAGTGTTTTCTGTGCTTCATCTAAGCCTGCCATACTTGCTACTACTACAGCAAATGGATACAGTAACATACCAAACAATGAGAACCACGCCATCTTGCGTTGTGCATCTCTCATTGCATCTGCGTCTTCTAACTCTTTGCGTTTAAATTCGAGGTACATAGCCTCTTCTGCTTTTGACACTTTACCATCTCCGTTTGTATCGGCAGGATGGTGTTGTGTAGTTGCTTTTACTTCTTCTGTCATGTGATACTCCTACCTATTGTAGTAGTATTTATCACATTATGCTTCGAATTTAATCCTATTGATCATAGTTTCGCTGAAGCCAGTGTGCTTATTTTTAGCATGAGGCTTAACATATCCAACTAAAGTGTAGGTCTTACCAACCTCAGTTTTAGCCTCAGGCATAAAGAACTTAACAATGTGCTTATCTTCAACACTGCAAGTTACCAAATGGCTACCTGTACTAGGAATGTAACGCATGAACTCTACCTTAGCAACAAACTTGCATCGAGTAGCAGGAGTACCAACAAATTCACTGGTTCGTCCTAAGTCACGCTCACGGTCAGTCCATTCATCTGACTTAACCTTATTGAGATATACATTAGGCAAACTGGCAGCAATACCTAGTGTAGTCTTATCTACATGATCACTGGTAACTAAACTAAGAACTTTGCGTTCAAAGTCTGTGAGGTTACGCTCTAATGCTTTAAAGCCTAGACCTTGTAAGTACTCGATTACTTCACCGGCAAGTTTCTTATCCTCGTCGGTAACATCTACCACAGTACCTTCACAAAAGTGTCGATACAAGAAAGAACTATTAGCAGTTTGGTTCTCACCAAAGTCCTCACCCTTCTTGATAAAGCCGTTGTTCAGTCTTTGGATTGCACAACTTACAGCGATTACATCTGCAACGATAAAATTATTCATATTATCTCCCTTATGAATTTGTAATTATGTTATACACATCTGCCCACAATGGAGCAATTTTTGCAGTACCAGTATAACCTAAGTTATGCCTGTGTTCAATGAGGATACTATCGAATCCTGCTTTAGTACCTGCTTCAGCATTTTCAGGCTTATCTTCGATCCACCATCCAGTGCCATACTTGTCTGCTAGTTTAACAAGTGCTTCGTCTTTATCAGCACCAGTTGGCAAACAAATAATTTCTTCAAAACAATCGCCAAACAATTTAATGAGATTTCTTTCTCTTAACATTTTGGCATGCTTGTCTGTGCTTAATGAAGTTAGCACAACAAACCTGAATCCATGGTCAACAGTTAACATTTCCATATACTGTTGAGCATCTCTAAGGGGTGGCAAAAAGCCAATAGCGGCACTAGCATTGAATTGCTTAATTAGATTGTGCCCTACATTTTTAGATGGGAGGCTATATTGCTTTGCAATATCGTAATGGTCCTTATGTCCCTCTACTGGTGTATGTCCTTGGAACTCCATCCATTCATTGAATGCATATTCCCAGTTAAGTAATACGCCATCGACATCTGTAAAAATATATTTGTTTTTCATACTTCTTTCTTCTCTTTTCTCTAAACTATACATATATTATACAGTAAATTATAACAGTTGTCAAGTGTAATTTTTGCCGCATTAACAACGACTTACAGTGCCTTTTTGTGTAAATAGTAGCATGGCAAAGACATATACAGTATTTCCAGATATAGTATTTGAGGGTACATTACCCCTCACAGGGGAGATAGAATCGAAAGTAATGGCAGCAGTTGCCGCTGAATCAGACAGCGGATCAGTAGAAGAAACAAATTATGGCTTTTGTACTAACCCATTTGTACCATTAAACAAACCATTACAAAACTTACAACAAGTAATCCTTAACTCATACTTTGCTGAAGCAAAGAAACACTTGCCTTACTTAGAAGGAACTAAGTCACAGATAGAACTTGTAAGGCCAAACTTGTTAAGTATAAACCCTAAGTGTAACATACCTTCTACATTTGAAAGAAACAGATACTACTCAGGTTGTATATGGTTGCAAACAACAAACAAAGGCAGTCACTTATACTTAGAATGTCCGCAAGGTAAAACATACTCTACACCATTAGGATTGATAGATTACAATCATTACATTGCACCTGCTAAGTTTAAGTATGCATTTTGGCCAGCACATTTAGATGCAGGCTTTACACCAAACAATAGTATGACTCCTACTATACTAATGCAGTTCACATTTACTGCCGCTGTTCCTTGGGACGGCAGACCACCACCTAAGAAGAAATAGAAGCCAAAAAAAAGGGCCTCCGAAGAGACCCTTTTTCCTTATACGCCTACCTATGAAAGTTAAACGAAGTTGTAATGTGCTGATGCCTTAAGAACACCTGCAGTTGGAACACTTGCTGTGCTACCGTCTGCTTTAACAAAACTTACAGTAATTGCTGCATTCTTTGTTAGTTCTATGTCGCCATCTAATTCAACATTGTAAGTACCGATTGTTGTACAATCAGCGTCATCAATTGCTACTAGAGTTGAGCCACTTGTGCCGTCCTCAGTAATCTTGATTGCGTTAACACTATCACCACTAAATGCTGTAGTTACTTTAATTACTAACTTGTTAGCATAGTAAGTTCTACCAGTTACATTTGGCATTGTTCCAATGTTAAACGAACTTGCTGAACTGTCTGCAGTAAATGATGCTCTTAATAAAAGACCATCTGCTGAAGTTCTAACATGATCAACAACCGCACCACTTGTTGGAATTACAGTATCACTATCAGTGATTGTAGATTCAAAAGCAGTAGCAGTAATTGCGCCATCGCTTAATGAACCAAACTGTACTGTTCCACTAGCAGTAACACCAACAACACCAGTTAATGAACCACTGTTTAAACTTGCAGTTCCGTCTGTTAATGTTGTTGAAGTAACACTTGTTAATCCAGTTAATGTACTATCTAAGTTGATAGTCATTGTATCAGTTGCACTACCTGCAGTATTAATGTTAGTACCACCTAGTATGCTAAGTGTATCACCATTTTCAACTGTTTGGTTACCACCAGTATCACCAGCAACTGTAATTGCTGTGCTGATTGCTGCTGTGCTTACGCCTGTTACAAGACCTTTAGCATTTACAGTAATAACCGGTATTGCTGTAACACTACCGTAACTACCAACATCACTGTTAACAGTTGCTAAAGTAGTTGCTAATGCAACATCTTGTGAACCATTAAAGTTAACTGTTGCAGTTGCATCACCTGTGATGCTAATTGCTCTAGTAGTTTCTAATGTTGCTGCTGTATCTGCATTACCTGTTACATCACCAATAAAGTTACCAGATGTTTTAATATCTTCAGTACCGAAGTCCCACTCTGTTCCAGCTGCTGTATAAAGGATCTGTTTAATAGAACCGTTTACATTTGCTTCAAAACCTGAGTCAGTGTTTGCACCTGCTGTGTTAACACGGAAGATTGGATCTGCCGCTTCAACTGTTGTACTGTTAACAATAGTTTGAGTACCTTGTACTGTTAAGTTACCAGAGATAACAGCGTCACCGTTAATACCAATACTTGCTGATGTAATATCATCGGAAGTAAATGTACCAGTTGCTGTTAAGTTATTAATTGTTGGGTTTGTTGCAAAACCAACTGTAACTTTGTTGTCAGTAACTGCTGTTACGATTTCATTTGAAGTACCTTCAAATGTTAATGTATCAACATCTAAGTTTACAGTATCAGTACCACTGTCACCAGCGATATCTAAATCTGTACTAATTGTTGCTGTGCTTACTGCTGTAACTAAACCTTTAGCGTTAACTGTAACAACTGGAATAGCAGTAGTACTACCATGTGTACCAGTATCACTGTTAACAGTTGCTAATGTTGTGCTTAGTGTAACGTTTGCTGTACCATCAAATGCTGTTGCTGTTGCTGTAGCATCGCCAGTTACTGCAAAGTGTCTAGCAGTTTCTAATGCATCAGCAGTATCTGCTTTACCAGTTAAGTCACCAGTTACATCACCAGTTACATCACCTGTTAAAGGTCCTGTAAATTGACTTGAAGTTACTGCTGTTAAACCAGTTAGTGTACTATCTAAGTTTAATGTTAAAGTATTACCTGAACCAGCACTGTTTAAGTTTGTTCCACCTGCGATTGTTAAAGACTCAGTGTCTAAATCAATGCTTAATGCACCACCAGTGTCGCCTTGGAAGTCTAAGTCAGTTGCTGTAAGTTGTGAATCAACGTATGCTTTAACTGATTGTTGAGTTGGGATAAGTGAAGCACTATCACTGTTCATGTTGTCTTCGTCAACAAAACCGTTAATAGTAATTGTTCCATCACTTAATGAACCAAAGTCTACTTGACCACTAAAGTCTGCTGTAGAACCTGCTACTTCACCAGTTAATGCAATATTACCTGCACTTACATTTCCACTGAACGCACCAGTTGTTGCACCACTTAATGCACCACTACTTAATGTAGCAGTACCGTCTGTTAATGAACCACCTTCTACTGCACCACTGAATGTAGCCGCTACACCTGAAGTGATCGAACCACTTGCTAATGTTGCTGTACCGTCAGTAATTGATCCACCTTCTACTGCACCACTTGCAGTAACACTTGTTAAACTAATGTTTGGATCTAGACTTACATCAACAACGTCTGTTGCTGATACTGCTGTAGTAATGTTTGTTCCACCTTGTACATCAACTGTGTCACCACCGTCGATTGTTTGTGAACCACTGTCAGCAGTTAATGTCCATGCTGTTGATAATGCACTTTGACTTACTGCTGTAACACGACCTTGTTGGTCAACTGTAATTGCTGGGATCTGTGTAGATGAACCATATGTTCCAGGAGTTGCTGCTGTGTTATCTAAAGAAACAACACCACTTGCAATACTAATTGCATTTCCGCCTGTTACATAACTGTCGACTTTAGTTTGTACTCTTGCATCTGTGTAGTACATTGTACCACTTGATACTGTTGCACTTGGATCTTCAGTTAAGTCACCAGTGTCATGGTTAGCAATACTGCTAACTTGACCAGTTACATCACCAGTTAAGTCACCTGTGAAAGTTTTAGCACTTGAGTCAACCATAACGGAAGCATCACTTGCTTTAACATCACCAGTTAAGTCACCAGTAACATCACCTGTTACTGCACCAGTTACTGCACCTTCGAATCTACTTGCAACAATGTTCTCTGAACCTACTGTCCACTTGCTTGAAGCACCGTCGTAAATGAATTGCTTCATTACGCCGCCTACATTCGCTTCTAAACCAACATCAGTACCAGTTGTACCGTTACCGTTTACACGGATGATTGGGTCATTAGTACTAACAGTTGCTGATTCAACAATTGTTTGCGTACCTTGTACTGTTAAGTTACCTGTAATAACTGCATCACCAGAAACATTAACTGTGGATGATGTAATATCATCGGAAGTAAATGTACCTGTTACTGTTAAGTCATTTAAAGTAGGAGCATCTTGAATTGCAATTGATATCTTGTTATCGCTAACAGTTGTATCAATGTTTGTTCCACCTTCAAATGTGATTGTCTCACCACCTGCTACTGCATCAGTTGATCCAGTGTCAGCTGCAATGTTTAAACCAGTTGCAATACTAGCAGTACTTACTGCTGTAACTAAACCTTTTGCATTGATTGTTAAAACAGGAACATTAGTTGTTGAACCTACTTGGCCAACATCTGAGTTAACAGTTGCTAATGTTGTTGAGATTGTAGCAGTGTCGCCTGCATTTTGGAAAGTTGCTGTACCAGTTGCGTCTCCGCTTACTGCTACTGTAACTGCACTTGAAAGTCCGTTTGCATCATCTGCTGTACCAGTTAAGTCACCTACAAAGCCAGTGTTGGCTGTAATAGTTGAACCAGTAATAGCCGCCGCAGTATTTCCACCAATAACAGTACCATCAATAGAACCACCGTCGATATCTATTGCGTTTGCTGCCTGAGTGGCAATTGTGCCTAGGCCTAAATTTGTTCTTGCTCCAGCTGCTGCTGTAGCACCTGTACCACCGTTCGCTACGCTTAATGCGCCTGTAACAAAGCTACTATCGCTGAGGTCGATTGCGCCAGCACTAACAGTTCCGGATGAAACTCTTAATGTACCTGTACTAGATGAAAGGTCAATTCCCGTTCCACCATATGCAGTTCCAATTGCTGACCCTGTCCAAGTACCTGATGTGACACTACCTAGTCTTAAATCTTCTAGTGTAGATCCATCTGATTGAGTAAGATCAAAACGATTATTACTAGAATCGTATTTGAGGCGTCCCCCGCTCTTACCCATTTGGACATCGGCTGCGATACCTTTGATACCAAAGTTTTTAATATCTGCCATTTAATGTCTCCTAAAATATGCTATCGATAACAAATAAATTCAGTTTATTTGATAGTAGTATTTATGACTTTTTGTGAATTAGGTATCGTTAGTAGTTATTAAACGTAAGTAAGTTTGACAGTAACATTGCCGGCAGTTGCGCCGTTATGTGTACATCTAGCTCTTACTTCTAAGTCTTGTGTTTCCGAGGAAGGATGTATAAAATCAGGTGTTGCTTCGAACGAACCTACTTCATCCATTGCATTAGATGTGGATGGAACGAATGCATCAGGATCAGCAAGTGTTCCTACTTGAATGTTAGGTATGCTACCTGAGTATCCTGTGAATGCTGTGGTAACATCAACACTAACATTGAGCAGTCGTCTACCAGGACTAACATTGCCCATTAACTGTGTAGTAGCAGTTCCAAATCCGCCTGCTGGCATTGTGAAAGTTGTTGTTAATGTTTTAGCATCTGTTGTAGCACTGTCTTCATTGGATGTCATTACCCAAGCACTACCACTATAAACATACATACCCCATTCGCCATCACCTTTGTTAAGAACATAAGCACCATCACCTGCTTCAGCAGTTAGTGAATCACGAGCTGATATATCTGAAACAACAGAAGTTCCTGCTGTTCTTAAGCCTTGCTCAATGTTCATTGCTAAAGGATATTGCCCAGTGTGACCACTAGCAATACCTGTGCCTACTCTAAAGTATTCAGTGTTTTCGTATATTAATATTTCACCACCGTCTGTACGAGTAAGTTTTAATTTCTCAGTGCCTGGAGCAGTAACAATAGCAGGCATACCTGATACATTACTTGTACCTACGAATGGCTTATTGTTATTGTCATTGGTGTTATTTGTAATTGTTATAGAATTACCACTTGCTTCTGTTAATGTGAGCAAGTTAGATGCAGTAAATCCAGCAGTTAAGTTTGTAATATTTGCGGCATTAATGTCTGCTGCCATATCTTCTGCTAGTGCTACTGCTATACCGTATGCACTTTGTCCTGCTGTATCAGTTGTAAAGTTAACTAAAGTATTACCTGAACCACTGTCAAAGTATGCACTAAAGTTTACATAACCACCTACAAGTCCGTATGCTGTAGCACTTGTATCTGATGTTGCATTTGTGGATACTGTTATTGTACTGGCTGTTACAAAATGAGAACCGAGACTACTATTAATAGAAGATGCAATCTCTGATACATTTGCGTTAGCACTTGCACCACTGAAGGTTACTGTTTGACCGTTAAGTTCTATAACATGTCCTACAGGAACTTCCGGGCCATCTACTGTGCCATCAAGTACAGTAGGAATAGCATTTTGTATATTTAAAAATGCAGCCTTACCTGTATCTGAAGTACCCAATGAACCATCATCTTGGATGTATATGTAATCGCCTTGGTTGCCTGGTATCTTAGGATCAAAGTCAATAATTCTGTTGTTAGGTGAAATAATAAATTGATTTGGACCTGGTCCTGCATCTGTTACAGTACCAATCATTCTGTCCATTGTTGCAGTGTTTGCTTTAACAAATCCAGTACTAATAACTGATACAACATCACCTGTTTGTAATCCATGTGCATCTTGGTGTAAGATATAATTTAATTGAGGATTTAAGTATCCAAACCTACTCATTACAGTAGGATAGAAAGATAAACTTGCAACACTTGGTAATGGATCTAATAGAGGTAAGCCATCTTCGTTAAGAGAAAATATAACACAACCACCATTGTTAAACATACCGTTACCAGTTGCACTAGAAAAAGTATTGTATCTTAATACATCTTCTACTATTGCAGTAACACTACCTTTAGTCTTATTAGAAATACTAACAATTTTGACACACTGTCCTGAAGCAGCACCGCCAAGCCAATCACCTACAACAACATCTAGTCCGTTATATTTCTTTGATTCTCTTGTTAAGTGAGAGCCGTGATTTGCTTCTGTGACAGTAAATGTTACTTCCCAACGATAAAACTTTTTAGTAAACGCACCTGAGTACCATGGATCGTCTGATCCGTTAGCATGGTCCCAATAGGATTCACCAGTTTGGTTAGTAAGAGAACCTGCTAATACTTTACTGGGATAGTTTAATTTTATCTGATTACTTCTGTAAGACAGTTCAGGCATTTAAATATATTTCCTTATCCGTGTACAACCATTTGTATCCAAGCATGAGTAGTACTACCAAAGAATCTACTTGCACCTGTAACAGTTTCAGATAGTTTCAGTTTAATTACTGGAGTAGCCGAACCGCCAAATGCTGTTGGTGAACCACTTGATCCGCCACCTGCTATTTCTCTGGTACCCATTGTTGTTTCTAGGTTACTTAGATAGTACTTGTTATTATTATAATCGTAACCATAAATCATAACTGACGCTGGTGGATAATTATAACCAGAGTCAAATGTAATAGTAACATCATCACCACTAATTGTTGCACTACTGAGACCAGAGGTTAAATCTGATGTACTACTAAGTGAACCATTTGTGGAATAGTTAAGTTTAAATCTTTCAACAGTAGCACCTGAGCCACCACCGCCACCACCTGAGGAAGCAATAGTAACTGTGTCTGTGCCTGAATTTGTTGTTAAAGTAATACCACTACCGGCCGCTAATGTTAAAGTATCTGTTGAACTATCTGCTATAACATTGTTCTGTCCTGATACAGCAATGTTTGTGAATGCGTTTCCGCCTCCACCGCCACCGCCTGCTGGCGTTGTCCAACTAAGTCCACCACTACCGTCTGTAGTTAGTACTTGGTTTGTATCACCGTCACTGCTTGGTAATGTTAAAGTATATGTTGCAGCTTCACTGTGAGCTGGTCCTTTAATTGTTACAGCATGTGAATTGTTTTCACAGTTTAATTTGAATGAACCTGAACCTCTAGTAGCATTACCTCTGAATACTACTTCGCCGTTACCATCTGGATTAAGATCAATGTCTGCACCACTAGTAGTTACAATGTCATAACCATTAGTATCAAAGTGTCCACCTAGTTGTGGAGATGTATCTGCTGCTAGTGAACCTATACCACCTGAACCTGTTGAGTCAGCTGCTGGTGCCCAACTAGAACCATTGTATTTTAATACTTGTCCACTTGATGCACCTGAAGTGCTTACATCTGATAAGTCGCCTAATGCACTTGCACCACCTACTGAACTTAAATCAACACTGTTACCACCTGTAATACTTAATGTATTACCTGATAATCCAAGTGTTTGACTGTCTGTTTCACTTGTTAAGTATGAACTTAGGTCTGGTGGTATAAATGTAAATACACCAGTACCACCTGCGTATGATAATGAACCACTGCCACTTGCACTTCCTGTACTAACACTTAGGTCTGTTAACTGTATGCCATCAGCACCGTCTGCTCCGTCTGCCCCATCAGCACCTGCTGGACCCTGTGGTCCTGCTACAGTACTATCAGCACCGTCAGCACCATCTGCTCCTGCTGGTCCTTGTGGTCCTGTTGGTCCTGTTGCTCCGTCTGCACCATCGGCTCCATCTGCTCCATCGTTACCTGCTGGTCCTTGTACACCCTGGGCACCTTGAACGCCTTGTACACCCTGAGCACCTTGTGGGCCTACTACATTACCGCTTACATTAACTGTTGAAGCATCACTCATTGTTAATACTAATGATGTTCCACTAATTGCCGCAGTTGAAATGCTAGTTCCGTCTGCACCTGCTGGTCCAGTAGCACCTGTTGGTCCTCTTACACTGCCTACATCTTGTACAGATGTATTTGAATATGTTAATGTTAAGTTGTCGCCTACTAATGCTGAACTAGTAATACCAACACCATTAGTACCTGCGGCACCTGTTGCTCCTTGAACACTGCCACTTACTGTAACAGTTGAAGCATCACTTAATGTTAATGTTAGTGTACCTGCGTTTACTGCGGCACTCGAAATGCTAGTTCCATCAGCACCATCTGCGCCTGCATCACCAGTATCACCTTTATCACCTTTTGCTCCAGCAACTCCATCAGTACCATCTGCGCCATCTGCGCCATCTGCTCCTGCTGGTCCGGTTGCACCTTGAGGTCCTTGAGGTCCTGCTATTGTGCTGTCTGCTCCATCGGCTCCGTCTGCTCCTGCAGGTCCTTGTGGTCCTGTTGCACCAACACTTGTTAAATCAATTGTTGTACCATCGTATGATAAGTTGTTACCACTTAATGAGATAGTAGGTCTGCTTGTTAAATCTGTAAATAGTCCGCTAGTAGCAACTGTGGCTAATGAAGCACTGTTTGCTTTTGTAGCAAGACTGTTAGTCATTGTAGTACTAAAGTTAGCATCATCGCCTAGTGCGGCTGCTAATTCGTTTAGTGTATCTAATGCACCCGGAGCACTATCTGTTAATGCATTGAGTGCTGTAGTAACATAACTTTCTGTTGCAATATTACCACTTGCTGCACTTGGAACTACTGCACCACCTAGTGAAACTTCTCCACCTGCTGTTGCTTCAATAGTTGCTGTGCCAAGTGTAATAGTATTACCACTTAGATATAAGTCTCTAAACTTTTTAGTTGGACTACCTAAGTCGTAAGTAACATCTGTTGCTGGAATAATATGTCCAGCAAGTGTACCACCACCTAAAAATGTTTGTACATCTGAGTCTGCATATCCTGCTGGTATATCACCGTAAGCAAATTTACTTGCCGATGCATTCCATAATAATGCCTGTCCATTTGTGATTCCACTAATAGTATCAACATCAGTTAAATCTGATATAACAGTGGCCCCGCCGCCACCTGATGAGTTTACTATAGTCGGAGTACCACTAACCCCAATGTATAAATTGCCTGTATCTGTTGCATACAACAACTCACCTTCAGCGGGACTTGCTGGTAAGTTTGCTTGTAAGCCTCTTCTTATTTGTAATGCCATTTGTTAAATGTCTCCTAATAAACCTTAAAATGGACCCATATCTAATGTGCCGCCACTTGGTGAACCGAATGTACCAAAGTTTAAGCCTGCATAGACAGGATCTGCTGTAATTGTTACACTAGAATTTCCTGCGTCTGTGGTAATTTCCATACCAGCACCCGCTACTAGTGTTAAAGTGTCTTCTCCAGTAGCAACTACATCTGTTTGCCCTGAAACTGAAATTGTTTTATATGCGTCTGATGCACTACCAGCACTTACATTACCGTACTCAAATCTACTGTTTGTAGCACTCCAAAGTAATGCTTGTCCGTCTGCTATTCCGCTAAGTGTATCTATATCTGTTAAGTCTGCAACACTGGTTGTTCCTAACAGTGTATTAACATTACTATCGCCGTAGTCGCTTGTTACACTACCTAATGCTGTTGTTAAATCAACTGTGCTACTACTGCCACTAATAGTAATTACATTACCTGCTAAACTTAATGTTTGAGTATCAGTATCTACATTATCAAGTAAGCCACTTAGGTCAACACTATTACCACCACCAATTGTTAGTGTAGTGTTTGCTAAGTTCCAGCTCAATGATTGTGTATGATCTGTTACATCTATATTTGTTATACTTGTTACACGACCTTTAGCATCAACTGTTATTTGTGGTATGCTAGATGCCGCACCATATACATTTGCTGTTACACCTGAATCTTCTAATGAAATTGTTCCTGATGCGTAATCAATACCAGTACCGGCACTAAGATGTGCTTGTACTTCACTAGCACTTGGTCCTGTGTATGTAAATACACCAGAGACATTACTGTATGTTAAACTTCCATCACCACCTGCATCTGTTACACTAATTAATCCTGTAACTTCTGCATCTGTTCTTTCTGTGAAACTAACAACACCTGTGCTGTTATCGTATGCTAAGTCACCACCTGCACTTATTAAACCTTTAACATGTGATTCATCTAAAGTAAGTGTCTGAGTATGGTCACCTTCTGTAGTATCTACTGTACCACTTAAACCTGTACCTGCTGTTATATTAACTCTTGTTATATCACCTTGTGGTGTTGGTACTTCTGTTATACCTATAACTCTACCATGTACATCAACTTGTATCTGAGCAACATTTTCTCCGTCACCGTATGTACCTGGAGTTATACCTACTTGGTCTAAGTCTAAAGTAACTTCACCTGCTGTGCCGCCACCTGTTAAACCTGTACCTGCTACAACCGATGTAATATCACCTTGTGTATAACTAGTCTCAACAACATTTGTTATAATACCTTTGTCATCTACTTGAATAGATAGTATGTTACCTTGTGAACCGTATGTTCCTGCTGTAACACCTGAGGCATTAAGTACTGTTGCTACTGAACCTGCTACCCATTTACCTGCAGTGGCGTCCCATACAAGGGCATTACCGTCTGCTTTAGATGATGTATCAGTGTCGCTTAGTGTCTCAATATCTGCTTGACTAACAATACTTGAAGCATCTGCTGTAAATATAACTTTGTCATCGCCTGGTACTGTTGTAAGTGAAATACCTGTGCCTGCTTCGAATGTTAATATATCTTCTGGTTCGTCAGCACTAATATCTACTTGGCCAGCAACTTGAATAGTTTTATATGCTAAGTCAACATTGCCACTACCACCAGCACCACCGCCTCCAGTTATTTCAACTAAGTCGATGTTTGATACTCTTCCGTAACCATCTACTGTTACTACTGGAGCATGTGTAGCATTACCGTATACGCCTGCTGTAACGCCCGTAGCAACAAGATTAATTGTTGCATTACTATTGTTACCAGTTCCGCCTATAACACTAATTTGTCCTGTAGTGCCTATTACATTACCTACAAAGTCATCTGTAATTGTTTCTGCGGCTAGTGCTACTATTGTATTTTCTGTAACACTTGTAACTTGTCCTTTAGCATTTACTGTGATAGCTGCTGTTGTACTTGCATTACCATATGTACCTGCTACATTAGCAATGTCACTGATCATTACACCAGTGTTATCTGAAGTTAATCCACCACTTGGAGCGGCTTGTACATTGAAGCCTAGTCCTACTTTGTTTAATCCATTACCTGCTGAATAGATATCTGGACTTGCTGGTTTCCATTTGTTGTCTGAAAAGTAAGTTAAGACATCACCGGTTGACGGAGCGTAGGCTCCTAATGCGTCAACATCTTCGAGGTCTGGTACTGTTACATTCCAAAATTGTATACCATCTGCGGTACTGTTAACTCTAACAAACTTATTTGCGGCTAGGTTAAAACTATTTGGGGTCTCAGTTAATTGTAAAAAGGTATCTGCCATGGATTATCCTGATCATAGTATTATAAAGTTCTTAACACTATTTATCAAGTTTAGGCAGATAGTATGGCTTGGCTAATTTGTCCGTATGATGGGTCGTAAGTTTCACCGTCACCTACATGAGATCTATCCATTTTGACTCTCAAATAAGCAAAGTTGCCGGTAATACTGTATGCTTGTGAACCATTTGCTGGATCGTTTGCATTAAACTGTACATAACCTGCTGGGTTATAACCTGTTGTTTGGTCTGTAACACTACCTAACACAGAAGTTTCTTGTATGTCAAACCAATCTGTGTCTGCTGGATCTAGTGCTAATGATGCTTGTATTCTTATACGACCTACAAAGTCTGCATAAACTACTTGAATTGTATGAAAGCCGTCAGTGTAACCATAGTAACTATCTGCTTTAACAGACATGCCAGTCGAATTCATCTCCGATCCAGTCGATTGTAGTATGGTTGCGTTTCTGCGATGTATTGGCATATTAAATTTCCTATAGTTCTCTCAACTATTTATCAATTTATTACAGTTCGGATAATAAAGATACCGACTGTGTTTGCCGTATGTGTTTACCAAATGACATTGCAACATAGCCTTTTAGCTCTTCGTACTCTTTGGAATCACAGTACAAAAAGTTATAATACCATGTATCCGAGTGGTGTTGCCAACGATAGTCAGTAAAGTTTGCTGAAACAAAGTCTTGAATCTCTTTAACAATAACTTTTTTATCTGTGTTGCCTCTTAAATACATAAAAGAAAGTTCTATTCTATGATTATACTTACCGTAAAATAAAGCAGGCCTAAGTATTATCTCGTCATCTTGTATTAAGTCTACATGCTTTTGTGATAGAGGTCCTAAAATTCTAGTTACACCAGTGTCAATCCAATTAGTTAACCATTGTACATCTTGATAGTCACCTAAATAAATAGATCTTCTATATTTTGATTTACGCTCTCGTTTCCAATACATACCTGACTGACGCATTATATCTGTTACAAGCCAATTTGCTATTGGGTCGTGATCAGGGTGTGGGTGTTGTGGAGAATCTATATCTATTCTGTATGGGTACTCACCAAAGTATATCCTATCACTAGGCAATATACTTATAGAAGGATTAAAGTCTTTTTTATTGCACAGTTGCAACTGTAAACTCATATGATTCCCCTGAATATGCAATGTCAATTACAGTGTTGTTTAAGTTATCAAATAGTATCTTCTTACTTAATGGCTTCTTAATATTATCTTCAAACACACGCTTCAAAGGTCTTGCTCCCATACTAGGCTTGTAGCCGTCAGTAGCAAGTTGTTGTCTTGCACTTTCTTGTAATGTAATAGTAACACCTGATTCGTTTTCACCTAGTAAGTTATTAGTATCGCCAACTAACTTGTCTACAATCTTGAACATCAAGTCCATAGATAGTGTGTTAAATTCTACAACTGCATCGAGTCTGTTTCTAAACTCTGGTGTAAAGAAGTTTTCAACTGCTTTATTCATTTCACCTTTCTTAACATTGTCGCCGAATCCAATCTTCTTAGTTTCACTTGCCGCGGCACCTAAGTTAGATGTCATTAACAATACTACATTACTAAAGTCTGTGGCTTTACCTGTTGCACCTGTGAGCTTACCGTCATCCATTACTTGCAATAATATCTGCAACACTTCTGGTGCGGCCTTCTCAATCTCGTCTAGCAATAATACACAGTTAGGATTTGATTCTACTTCTTGTAGTAGTTGTCCTTGTCCTACTTTACCTTCAGCATGTCCTACATAACCTGGAGGAGCACCAATTAATTTAGAGATACTGTGTCGTTCTTGATACTCACTCATATCAAACTTAATTAGTTTAGCATCCATGCTACTTGATAGTGCCCTTGCTGTTTCTGTTTTACCAGTACCAGTTGGACCTACAAACAAGTAACTACCGATTGGCTTGTTCTTCTCACGCAATCCTGCTTTAGCAACTAGAATGTTCTCAACTACTTTATCAATTGCTTCATCCTGTCCGTAAACAGTTTCTTTCATCTTGCTGTCTAGTTTTCTGTAGCCGTCTTTCTTCTCAATATCAATCATGTCTTCGTTGACTTTACTTACTTTAGCAAGTACAGTAATAACATCACTTAGGTCTACGCCATTCTTTCCTGCTAGTTTTGCTTTTGCTCCTGCGGCATCTACAATGTCTAATGCTTTGTCAGGGAAGAACTTATTTTTAACATAGCGATCTGTTAAGTCAACAAGTTTATCTAATACTTCTTCGTCGTAGTCAACAACATGAAACTCTTCGTAATACTTTCTAAGACCTTGCACAATCCTTTTAGTGTCCTCTACTGATGTTTGTTCAACATCTAGTCTAGCAAACCTACGCATTAATGCTGTGTCTTTCTCAAAACTGTTTGCAAACTCGTCTGGTGTAGTTGCACCAATTGTTAATAGTCTGCCTTTTCCTAACACAGGCTTAATCATATTAGCAACATCAACACTGCTATTACCACCTGCACCAGCACCCATAATCATGTGTATCTCATCAATAAACAATATAGTGTCTGGGTTATCTGCTAACACATCCAATACCATTTTGAGACGCTCTTCAAAGTCCCCTCGGTATCTAGTGCCTGCTAGTAGGTCACCAATACTAAGGCTGTAAACTACTTTGCTACGCAATAGCGGAGGTACTTCACCGTCGACGATTCGTTTGGCTAGTCCCTCAGCAATGGCAGTTTTACCTGTACCTGGCTCACCTACTAGCACACAGTTGTTCTTCTTTCGTCTTGCAAGTACATGTACTAAGTCATCTACTTCTACTTCACGACCAATTAGAGGATCAATTCTTTTGTTCTGTGCTTCTACATTTAAATTTGTTGTGTATTCTTCTACAAGCTCAGCACTTTGAGTATTGCGTATCTTCTTGTCTACTTGCTCGACAACTTCGTTTCTGCCAAAGCCGTTTATCTCACAGAAGTATTTTGCATAACAATTATCTTCACTGAGAATACTTGTAAACAAATCCATAGCGGCAACTTCTTCTCTGCCTTGGAAGATAACCTGTGCTAGTGCTCGTTGAATTACACGCTCAACACTAGTTGTTTTCTTGGGAGAACCTTTATTACCATGCTGTGATGTAAAACCATTGTAGCCTTCATCTAAAACAAAGGCAGTTAAGTCTGTTTCAACTTGGCCAATATCAACTTCAAGTTCCTTTGCAAGTTTTTGTACATCTGGTAAACTTAATAGACTATGCATAAGATGTTCGCAAGTAACATACTCATGGTTAAGCTCTGTAGCATAATCTACTGACTTTCTCATTACTTCGTCTAAAACACTATGATCCATTGTTTCCTCTTATTTCACTAATTTTATTTAACAAATCCACTACTTCTTGTTGCTGAAGATTGGGCACTTCGATATTAACAATTGCATACAAACTACCTACTGTTCTGTTACCTGGATTAGTCATTCCTAATCCTGGCAATCTAATCCTTGCCTGCTCTTGTGTTCCGGGAGATATTTTAAGTTTATACTTCTTTCCGTTGATGTGATTAACAATTGCTTCACACCCTGTTATAGCATCTAATGCATCAACTACTATATTAACATATAAGTCGTCCTGTTGTCTACCCCAATTTGGCGTATCTGCAATATTAATTACAATAAACAAATCACCTCTAGGGAGGTCTGGGAATCTTACATTTGCTTTTCCTGCAAGTCTAAGTTTAGTACCCTGTCTAACACCTGCTGGTATAGTTACTTCTATGAGCTCTTCGCCTGGGAAGTCTATTCTGTATGTTGTACCTTCGTAGGCTTCGAGCAATGATATTTGTACATTTATTTGACCGTCTGGATTTCTTTGTTGTCTCTGCCTAAAGCCTCTGTTGCCGAATATGTCTCCGAATATGTCTCCGAAGTCTGGTGGCATCTGACTATTATTACCAAATGGATTTGGATTGTCATACTGATGTTTCCTCTGCGGGTCGCTTAATACATCGTATGCTTCTTGGATTTTTTTGAACTGTTCAGCATCACCACCTTTGTCTGGGTGGTGTTTACTCGCAAGTTTGCGATATGCTTTCTTTATTTCGTCTGGTTGAGTGGTGTGATTAACACCGAGCGTTTCGTAATAATCCATGCTGTATTGTACAACAGACTAGATCGAATGTCAAATTAAATCTTTTATTAGAGTATGAATCTGGCCAATAGTTGTAAGGTTATCTATCTCATCATCTGATATTTCAATATCAAATTCTGTTTCTAATGCAAGGACCAACTCAACTGAATCTAAACTGTCAAAGTTTAAATCATCAAAGACATGTGCGTCTTCAGTTATCCTTTCCATATCAATTTTTAATTCCTCAGAAATAATTCTTTGGATTGTGTATAATGTATCACTCATCTTTTCCACCGCCTAATAAACTTTTAATACTAAATCCACTTGTGTCTTCCTGAACTGGTGCAGGTGTTGCAGGTGGTACCTTCTCTTTCGATTCTTTTACTTCTTCAATCTGTTCTGCTTGTTTGTCGTTATTTTTTTCTATCCAATCTTCTTTGTCATCGTTTTTGTTAGCACCTGTGGCTTCACGATAGTAAAGGATAATTTCTTTTTGTTGTTTAATATATCGCTTGATGTCTTGTAAGTTAGCAGCCATGTTCTCATAACCCTTTGGTGTAATAGCCATTACAACAAAGTCGCCACCTAGTCTCTTTTCAACTTCTGCTATCTTCTGATCCATGTTACCACACACTTGGATAACATTTCCATCTTCGTCTTTGAGTTGCTCTCTTGGTATGCGTTTACCTTCTGCATCTCTGACTGCTCGTGTGCTCTTAGTACCATCTTCTTTAGTGTACTGTTCGCTTTGATATTTTTCAGTAGTGTAGTACTTTGGATTCTTGTTCTCACCTGTTGCAGGCTTACAAGGTGTGTTAGTCATAACACTCCATTCTATATCAAGCATATCAATTGCTTGTGGTAAAGGTGGTTGATATATTTCTAATTCCACTGATTCAGTAATTACTTTAACAGGTGGTAAAGGTGAGTATGCTTGTTGCATACTGCTACATGCTGATAAACCTATAACAAGTATTGTTATAATGCTTATGTCGAATATTGATCTCATTTTCTTTTTAGTTATTATTGTCATCCGGTTCACCTGTCTGTGTGTCTATACTGTCTAATTCTCTGCTATCGTTTTCTACACTCCGAAAAACTTCTGCTGTAGCTCTGTTAGCCTTTAGTTCTATGCTACCAGGTCTAGCTCTTGCAAGTTTCGTGAAGTCGTGGTCCTTAAATATTCTAAGATAACTATCACGCTCTGCATTAAGTTCGTTGTTACGGTTTGTTAGTTGCCCCATAGCCGCCGCTTGTCGTTTGCTTTTTTCTTCTAAGCCTCTTATAGTATCTTCTTGTATTGCTTGGGCCGCTTGTAGTCCTACATTAATTTGGTTAAGCGAATCTATTTGTGTTTGCTGATTATCTATTCTAGTTTCTAGTTGCCCTACAATAAACTTGTGAGCACCAAAGGCAAGTCCGCCTACTAAAATTATTATTGGTAATGTTTTTATAAATCCTAACATGGTTTGGTCACTAATATGTTTGTATGTGATGGGTCATAGATAACAACATAGTTGTCTATGGGTATTGCTTTCATCTCGCCAAGCATACCTCTAAGCCCGTTAAATAAAGTAGCATCAGGTTGTAAGTCGATAGCACTTTCTTTAATGCCAATCTCTTCCATTATGTCTGGTCCGTTACCAAAACCTAATACCTCAAGGTTAATACTGTTACGAGCATCTTCTAAATGCAACACACCATCTGTTAAGTGTGCATTGTATAAGTTGCTGTTCTGTAAAAATTCCATTATGTTGTCGTTTTGCTGTAGCTCTTCGTTTGCTTTATTGAAGTCTGCTTCTAACTTACTTTTGTAATCAGCGGCAGTTAAATAACTCTCTGGATCTTGCTGTATATATTTTTCAGCACTGTTTAAGTCTACATACTCTTCTAAGTAAGGTGTTTTTAGTTGCCAATTTAATTTGCCTGACAAACGCTCTACTTCTTCTATAAGAGCTTTAACAGAGCTTAACAATGAGTCTGAACGATCTATTTCAACAAACACCATGTGGTATCCATCTTCATTTGCATTAGGTGAAAGTTCAACATCTCTGTTTTCTACAACTGAGTTAGACACAAAGTTGTACAAGTCTGTTCCTGCTGCCTCTGAGTTTAAGTAGAATCCTACAACTGCTACATCTTTCTCATCACCAGTCTTAGGTTCAAACTCATCTATGCTTACTTTTTTAAGTATAGAATGCTCTAAGTCTTTTTCTCTTAATGCCATTATACAAGCTCTCCTGGAGTTTCGTTGCCTACATTGTCAGCACCTACATCTACATCACTGGCTTGCATTTGTGCGTCAGCACTAATGTCTTCCATATCAACATAAGCATCTTCGTCTGCTTTGACTTTATCAATGTCAAACTCATCAACATATCTGCGTGGCATTTTTATTTCGATTACCCAAACTTTTTCTTCTGTGGTTTTTGCTTTGTAACTTGGCACACCATCAGGCTTAACTTCAATGATTAAGTCATCAAAGTTGCGAACTCTTTTAGGTCTAATAAGTGTATCTTTGGAGTATTCAACTAAACAATCACGAGCCATTAGACGCTTTGCTCCATCTGGATCAGGCATCTTAGCATGTGGGTACATTAACTTAACAGTTAAATGATGTCTTCCTAATGTAGGGCCTTCCAGTACTTCACCTTCGTCCCAATTTGCGAACGCATATAGATCAATGTTGTCTAATGTTTTCTCAAACTCTAGCAACATATCTAGTAATGTGTTAGTCTCACTGATCTTTTTGATCTGATCATTAAGAATTTTTACTGCAATTGTCATAGTTATAACCTCTCGTTACAACTATTTATCAGAATGACATCGGCTGTTAACCAGATTTAGTAAACACATACACGCCTTCGAACTTTTCTCTGCCCTCGAGCTTGTTATTTCCCACACCTGGACGAGTATTTAACATCATCTTAATGGTTTCTGTGTGCTTAAAGCCTAGTTTTTCTGCTGTTTCTATCCAACGATCTACTACAAAGTATTCTTTATTACCGTAACTTTTATAGTCAGCGATGTTAGTAGCGAATACACCGTCTTTATTTAAGCCTGTGTGTATGTTTTGCATGGTGGGTACTACATAGCCTTCAAACCATTCATCCATTGTGCTGTACCTATTCATACACTGCGTAGGCTCGTCTGAATACTTCTCTAGGTTAAAGTATGGTGGACTACTAAATGCACAATCAATGTTCTCAGGCACAAACTCTTCGCTTACACTTTGGTTTATCTCACTAGCAGGACCGCCTGTTGCTTGTATTAGTTCGTCTAAGTATCTTAAATTGTCTACTGTTTCTGTGTTTGGGTCAACACCTACATAGTCGTATCGCAAGTTACTGCTGGTAATACCTAACAGCCTACCACCGTAACCACAACTGTAATCATATACTCTACCCCACAATGCAGGGCATATATGTTCTACAATTGCTTTAGCATTAAGTGGCTTAAAGTTTTGTATGTTCTCGCCAGTTACTAGTTCTAATGAACGCCTAAGTGCTGTAGGGTAAACTAACTTGGTACCCTCACGCATTTCAAAACATATCTTGATTGCTCTACGCATCTTAGGATCGTCTAGGAACCTATCCTTTAAACTGTTATTCTTTCTGCCTTTAGGTTCAGCAGTCATCATGTTAGGGAACAGGAACCTACTAATGGTTTGTCCTTTGTTATTACCTAACCCAATGCGATCAACTTCAACATTGTTATATGATGTGTCTCTAAACTTAGCAATAGCATCAGTGATACCTTGTTCAGTGTAGTACACAATAGGTGTAAGGTTAACAGAGCGATATAACTTTAGTACTTCATCTATTGTACCTTCAGGGTCTGCTTCATACACTTCTTTAGTAAAGCGATCAAACTCTGAGTACAATGATTCATACCCTGTGAACTCATCTCCTTGTATGTTCTCAGGCTTTATGTTCCACAAGTTATGTAAATTAGTTATTGACATCTTCACCTACAAAGTATTCGAAGTGCGAATCCAATGTCCAATCTGCAGAAACACTAGCACCATCGTAAGTAGCAAACTTATCTAAACTAAAACAATACTCGTATCGTTTCCAAAAGTTATATATGTCTGGAGTCTTACTTGCCCACCCAGCATCACGCAACATATCATCCTTTGCTTTGCTGAGTCTACATGTTGGCATATTACATGCTTGTATGGGTGTTATAACTTTGTGTAATAACATATCTCTTATAGTACTAGCAGGTACCATGTGTTCAAATATACCGTTGTCATCTTCTGCTAAGTCTGGATCATAGTAATGAGCACCTATGTTTTCCTTAATACAGTATGCATGATATCGTCTTAGGGCATTGTCTATGTCGTCCCTAATAAGTCGTAGTGTTTGTTGATCGTTTAGACTGTTAGTGTACTCCTCAATGAGCAACGAAAGCCTACGCTGAACATAGGCTCCTGTTGCTGTATATGTTTCGTTACTGCGTTGTACACGCACATACACAGGTTGTCTAAAGTTTGCTATAGACTCCTTAAGCATTTGGAATCAATCCTTGTGCTGGGTTAGTAGCAACTTGCATTAAAGCACCTTCACCGTGGAATGGTAAGTTAATCTCACCACCATTAAGAATGTATAACTCACGCAAGAAGTTACTCATTGCACTTGGTGCAGACCAAGTAGCACCTGGTCTAGTGTGTGCCCATTGTACTTTGCCTTTGGTGTGTACCAATGATGAACTGTTAAATGTTTGCTTTACTTTTTGCAACACATCAATCATCCATCCTTCTGGTAATTGTTGCATTTGGTCTAGCCTTGCAAGTTCGTACAATCCAATGTAAACACCCTGATCAATTTCTTCTTGTAGAGGAAACACTGTAACAATAGCGGCAAGTATTTCACTAAGTGTCTTACCTGTGTTGTCAACATCAATGCCTTTGTATGCATACTTGAAGTGTGAAAAGAAGTAATCATTATCTCCTCTATTGTTGCCTTTCCTTGTGCCTTTGTCCTCTAAGTCAATAAAGTTATGATCAAATTGATCTTGCATGTTTCTTGCTCGAACACTTTTTTCTTCCTGGCTACCTAACTTAAATCTTGTTAGTGCATTTCTATGCAAGTCACCTGGTGTAAGTTTCTTAATACCTGTTTCGTTTAGCATTTCAAATGCATAACTTGGGAACGCAGGATCATCAGTGTGTACCACAGTACCAGGAACACTAGTATATCCTAGCAGTGCCTGTGCGATACTATGTTGCTGTCCGTCATACATAGTAATAATATCCTCACCTTCAATCTTAGAGCAACTAGCCGCACCACTTAGGCGTGGATCAAAGTTACGCATAATTTTGAGGATATGCTTTGGGATAGCATTTCGTTGGACTTCGTAGTCCAAGTATAAATCTTCTAGCTCAACAAAGTGTGTACCTTCTGGGAAGTCATGGCTATTGCCTTCTACACGCTCTCGCATTGCTTGAATTTCTTCTGGGGTGACATTAAAGTCGGTTAGTAAGATGCCTCGAACTTCTTCTACTACATCCAAAAATTTACGGGTCAGACGACCATTATCATTTGTCATTGTTATCTCCTTTACAATAAAGTCTGCCTTAGGACCATCCTTTGGCAGTTAACATATATTAACACCTTTAGGTTAGATGTCAACCTTTTTTAAACATCCAGAGGTCTTCGTAATTACCATCTCGTTGCTTATGTGCTTGTCTACTGCTACTTATACCACTCCATCTAACTTTCATATGCTTGTCAAATGTTAAGTGTTTATCTACAATTGCTTTCATGTCTTGGCTAATTGTAGTGTCTACCTTGTCGTGGTTTCTGTAGTTACTAATTACAAACCCAAACTTAGCACCAGTCTTCATAACACTTGCACACAGTTTAACTGTTTCTTCCCAGTAACCTGTAAGCCAGTCTGCATAGTCTGGGAACGAGTCTGTACTTTGTTCCTCACCTGGATATATTTCTAAGTCAAAGTACGGTGGGCAAAACAATACTGCATCAACCATGTTAGCATACTTCTCTACAAAGTTATGTCTAGCATCCAACTGCTCACTAGGACACAAATAAAAGTTTGTTGTTTTCTCTTGCTCTGTAAAGAACTGATGAAATGTATTCTTGTCCTTCCACTCTGTGTACCTGTCATGCAATTGGTTAGCATTGTTTACTACATTGGGAATAACATCTGTTGCTACCATATGAGTAAAGTCACTGTTATAGAAACCTAGTTGATATGCATTCCAACCCATGCAAGGACTAAACAAAACATCACCACTGAACTGCGTATCTAGTATGCTTTTAAATGTAAAGGGATTGAATATACTTGCCTTGTTAGCACCTATCCAAAAGTCATGCCAAAATTGTGTGTAGTCATCTTCTGTGTTAACAATATGATCAAAGAATGCAGGAGCACACAGACTATTTCTAATGTGGAAATTCTCATACATAACCTTTATCAACCCAAACACATACTGACTGTCGTTGCTGTACAACTTTTTAGTATTGTAGAAGTCATCAAAGTTAATGTTCTTGCACACTCTACCATACTTACTATTGTGCATACCCATAAAGGTATCGTCATCTAAACAGTTACCTGTGGGCATGTCAAAGTAATATTCTAATGGGTTTAAGAGAGCACCAGACTTGTCAAAGAAATAACGCAGACTGGCTTCAGCATCAGTAACTAATATCTGATACATTTTTTTGCAGTAGTCTTCTGCTCGTTCCTTTCTGCAATCATCTTCTTTGTTTGCTACACGATCAAAGAATGTGTCTAAGTCACTACGCACACTAAATGTACCTGTGACATCTGATATGTCTAGTATACTTAGTTCCTTTCTAAAGGTAGCATAGTCAACAGACTGTAGCTCAATTGTAGCCAGCAAGTCTTCGAATGTGTATATTTTCATAAACGTATTTATGCCCTTAATCTGTATAGATGGTGCATTGTTGGTATGTACCGTGATTGTACATATCCACAGCATCTCGAATAAACAATTCGTTAATGCCTATCCTGTCATTCTTTGCTGACTTGCCTTCGTTGATAACACCATCTAGGTATGTTTGCCTTTGTTCCTCTAAGGTTCCTATGATATTCTCAACGCCTTTCTTGCTAGAGATGTCATAAATCCTCACAGGAGTCCAAGTCTTTTTATCCATTACTACAAAGATATATCTTTGTTCGTAATTAGCAACGGCATGGAATGTCCATGTAGCATTGTATGGTTGCTTCTTGGCTCTGCCTGTTGGTGTTAGTAAGTCTACCCTTGTAGTCTTTTGTTCTATGTCACCCTTATCAGATACAGCATCAACACCATTCCTATGAAAGTTAGGATTGTAACTTGGGTCATAAGATTTGATGTATTCAGCAGTTCTGATTGTGGACAGAGAGTCTCCACTGTCTAAGATATCTATGTCGAACTCAGACTGTATTTGGTTTCGCCTATCCCAAATGCTACCTTCGTCAGCATTTAGAATTTGTATGATAGTATCCAGCTGCTCGTTAGTTAGATACTTACCCATTAGAAGTGCTCTTTCTCTCCTGTTGCTAAGTTAACCAACTCCAACACAACATAAGAACACTCTAGATTCATTGTTGCTTTACCTGCCCAATTACATGCTTCTTCCCAACTAGTGAAGCCCATTGTTTCTTGTGTTCTTGAACCTTCTAGCAAACCACTTAGGTGGTACTTGGTCATTGAGGTCTTCACTGGGTATGCGTCAAGAGCGTACATTATGAAGCCTCCGCAATCTTAGCAAGACGCTCGTCTCTGTAATTCAGAGCACCTTCGCCTAAGTAAATGTTACCATCGTCTGCTCTAAACAGAGTGTCCAATGATGCTGAAGAATCTTTTTGCTTCTGCAATGTTGAGAACTCAGCCTGTTCAAAAGTGATAGCACCAATTTGAACAAAGTCCAACAGCATGTCTGCAAAAGGAACTTCACCGTTTGATTTCCAAACAGTCAATCCATCTACCTGAGCAGTATCTTCAAACTTCTCTTCGATACTCTTTGAGAAGTTGTTGCCTTTCTGTGAGGTGTAAAGAACATCACCAGTAAATGTTTTGTGGTCATCGTTCATAGATGCCAATCCAAAACGCTCTTTGCGAACTGTCTCACCTGCAATTTTTACCATATCTTCTAACATAAAAACTCCTACCTTTTTGTGTTTATGTATATATTATACAGTTTGAACCACCAAATGTCAACCGAAAAACCACTTAATAAATCAATGACTTACAGTGGTTTGCTTAACAAAATACCCTGGTTTTGTGGGGTCTTGCAGTATATCTGGGTTGGTTACTACCATAACTTCGTTAGCAGAGTAGTAATCTGAAATGTACTCAGGACTAGCACATACATGATAGCCGTTATCTAGTACACAGATATCGAATGGCAGTATCTCAACAACCTTAAACAACTGAGTTGGAACCAAGTGCAACTTAACAAAATCGCCTTCAAATATCATCATATCTATCACCTTGCTTTTGTTTGTTTATGTGTATATTATACAGCATTATTGAGCTAAGTCAAACCTAATAACCCGTTATAACTCAGTGACTTACAGTGGTTAGAATTGCCTATATATCTAAGTTCGTTCAACCGAAAACAACCACTATTTGACCGGGTGCTACTGAGTTAAATAAAAGTGTATGAAGTGCATTCGCAATATCAAAATACAAAATCAACGACACAGTACTCACCGCAGGCTAAGCCTTCGCGGTATTTTCACGATTATTCAAGGGGACTCATTATGTCAAGAAGAGCTCGTAAAGAGAAATGCAATAAGTATAAAAAACAAAAAGGAGGAGATTATAACTTGAGAGTAATAGATGGCGGCAATACTGCACTAAGCAGATCACGCCAAAAGGAAGTAAAAGTTTCACCAAGAAACTTCCACCAAGATGACTTACTAGGTTATCTTGAAGACCACAACATAAACATAGTTTTTGCTGTAGGACCAGCAGGTACAGGCAAAACGCTTATCAGTACACTGGCAGGCCTTAAACTATTAAAATCCAACAAGATCAATAAATTCGTTGTAACTAGACCAGCAGTGTCTGTAGACGAACAACATGGATTCTTACCCGGCACACTTGTAGAGAAGATGGCGCCATGGACTAGACCAATCTTTGATCTATTTGAAGAATACTATTCACCAGAGCAAATAGAATTTATGGTTAACGACAATAAATTAGAAGTTGCTCCCTTAGCCTATATGCGTGGAAGAACATTCAAAGACAGTTGGATCATTGCAGACGAAATGCAAAACGCCACAGACAACCAAATGAAAATGTTACTTACTAGAATAGGAGATGGATCAAAATTAGTAGTAACAGGAGACCTAGATCAACACGATAGAGGATTTGAGAGTAACGGACTCAAATGTTTTATACAGCGATTGATTGACCAAGGGTCGGATCGTATCAAGTTAGTTCAGTTTGAAAAGGGTGATGTAGAAAGACATCCTATTGTTGCTGAAGTATTAAAATTATACGGGGATAGTTAAGAAGTTCGCGGAGTAGAGGGGCATTCGTTAGTGTGTGTCCTGTCCCTCTATTCTACTTGATTGCACTTGTAAGTTGTCTTCATGTTACCATTTAGATTCTTTTAGTGGGCAATCCCAAAAAATAATGTATTTGCATATAGCAGTTACATCATTCTAAACGTGGATGAATAAACCCGTGCTCTTTTGAAGACTTATATTGCAAAGCCCGAGCACTTTTGAAGATTTAATCTTCCAATGTAATATTACCATTCGGTTTGCTTCTCTTACGATCAACTTACCTTGTGTATTATTACAGCATTTCGGATTTGTAGTAGACTTTAGTTTCTTACGATTCTATTGCCCTTACATTTCTTTGTGCCATGATATTTATGATTTATGTAATAAAACATAGTTTTTTCTGGTAAAAACGGGCTATTTTAACAGATTTTTCTTCAAATCAATGTAATTTTGTATATGTTGCCCTGGTTCTAGCCCATTTAACGCATCTATACATATCTTATCAAAGGTATCAGTTGGTAACTTGTTTTTCTTTAATGCCAGCCTATACAATCTCCTTGAAAGCATCTCAGCATCTAAGTTGTCGCATTCAGCATGGGACCATGCATAGTTGAGATTGCCATCACCACCCTTATCTAAACCTATAACTTTACCACCAGGTCCTATAAGTCCTGTAATAGTGATACCATACTTATCAGGGTCAGCAGTAAAGTCTGCTTGAGCTCTGCCTTTTATGCGTTCAAGCATTAATGGTTGCACTTGTAGGTCTGTTAGATCATTATCGTATATGTATTTTACACTCTCTTTGATATGTGCGACAGGTTCCTTTGGCAAGCCTACTATTTGTGTAGCAAATCTATGCCAGTGAGGATATGTTTCCTTTATGTAATGCATTGTTTCGAAACTGTCTTCCCTACTCATTTTCTTTTTGATGCCTTTACTTGCTTCAGCATGGAATGTTTCTGTACCCCAAAAATGATAATGCACACCTGCTTTATCTAGCAACTCCATTTGTGATTCCTCTTTTGCTCTGAGAATATCAAATCTAATAAATGCAGATATCTTAGGTTGCCAGTCCAACTGTGCTACAGCATCAGACAAGTATGTAAGTTTTTCTTGATCTTCGTTGAGGGTATCGTCTACACAATTGAAATGTGTAAGTCCGTATGTGTTAGCCTTTTGAAAGAAGTGTAGCAATGCTTCTGTGCCTGCGTTGTTTGTAGTCTTAGCATTTCTAAATTCAAACGCACAAAAACTACAATTAAACTTACACCCTAGTCTTGTTTCAAATTGTACTACATCTGTTGGTTGTAAACAGTAGTCGTCATACAAGTCGCTTACTATTGGCTCCTCTACTATCACACTATCCTGCAACGGTCTATAAACAGTTGTACCATAATCATTAGAGACTTTGCCTTCTACCTCGTCTCCAGACAACCATTGCTTAAACAAATGCAACGACCTACCAAGGAACATAGCATTAGGTATTATGTCTTGGAATACAAAGTTATTGTTAGGACCGCCCACAACTACAGTTGCATCATAATTTGACTTCAGTTTAGATACCACTTTGCAGGCCACAGTGCCATTATGTAGTAGTTTATTGTTAAAAAGTGTACTACAGAGCACTACAGGGCGTCTAACACCGTGTTTTGCACACCATGTATCTATATATTCTAACAGTTCAATGTCGTTCCAATACTCTACATAGTTGATCACAGTACTTGGAATACCGTATTCTAACATGGTTTCATGCAGAGCGAATGTTGCTAATGGCCGCATGATAATGCTGGCTTTATGTTTGTTTAATGAGCCTTTTGTATTGGATAGTTCAAGGACTATTGCGCCATCGAATAATGGCATAATGCTAGTAGATCTTTCTTAAATCGTAGCCTACAGGATTAACAACTTTAATCTCATGCTTAACACCAAGTAGGTCGATAAAGATAATGTTAGTTGGGGAGATTTTTTTAAGTGCTTTACAACGGAAGGTTTTAGGTGATAGACTTTCTATGCGTGAACCATCTTCCATAAACTTAACTTCGCTTGGGAAATAAATTGTTAGTTCCCATTCTTCTCTTATAAGTGTTCGCCACCAGTGCTTGATCTTAGCCCACAGACTAACTGTGACTAATGTTTCTTCTTGCTTCTGTTGTATGACTTTTTCTTTTGGCATACAACTATTTACCTTCTACTGCACACATAAGATCGTCTATAAAGTAAAGAGTTGTTACTACACTCATATGAGAGGCGTCTGGCCATGTGTAAGGTCTACCAATTCTTAGTACTTTCTCTGTCTGGTCATGTATTTCGTTAACAATGTCAGGACTTATTGACTCCCACATAACATCGAACTCTGGCCCAACAAAGTCTGCAAATTTATATCTACCAAATGTTGTACCACACACAGGTGCTACCCTTGATAGAATACATTCGTGTAGCAAAGTTAGATTTTTTTTAAGTTCAGGCTGAACTCTATCAAACACCTCCTTAAACAAAGTTGATTGTCCACCTGATATAAAATACTTTTGATTTGTAGCATTAGCATGGGCGCCTAAACGACTAAGTTGTTTTACTGTTTCTGCATCAACTACAGCATCTACTTGTGCCATATCCTCCCACGGTTCACTTTCAAGTACCTTTTTCATTTGGTCGCCTCTGTATGGCGAAGAGAAAAATATTAGTTGGACTGCATGTGGATCAGGTTTGTATTCCATTAAATTAGTGATTGATGTAGAGAAAGGATTACCAGGTATATTAGTATGTTCAACTGTGTGACCCATGCGTTCTAAAAACATTTGTATAAAAGAAATAGCACCTATACGGTCTTTTGGTCTATCCTTATATATACCAGGAGTAAACCACTGTTTTACTGAATCTGATTTAATTAAAGTAGTCTCTTCTGTGGCTTCATAACCCCATGTCCAAAACCAACTGTCTCCGTGGAATACAAATTTCATTTTTCTAATAGGTCTCTTTTGTTTGGTTTGCCGTTCCATTCTTCTGCATCGGCTGGGTGCTCTTTCATCTCTACAATGTTAGGCCATTCTTTGCTGTACACTGCATTAATTTCAATGAACTCTATTTGATCTTCTGGTACATCGTCCTCATCAAATATAGCATTGGCTGGGCATTCGGGTTCGCACAATCCACAGTCAATACACTCATCAGGATCAATAACTAAAAAGTTAGGTCCTTCAAAGAAACAATCTACTGGGCATACCTGAACGCAATCTGTGAACTTACAATTTATACAATTCTCGCCTACTACAAATGTCATCTACCTTCCTAAGAGTTAAACTGCAATTCAATCAATGTTGCAGCCAAGTTAATTTCTGGATCAGCACATAGACTACTCTTAGCCATACCGTTCCGTATAATTACAATTGCTTGATCTTGTTGTTGTTCTGTTGCACCCCAGAGTTCTAAGTTCCTGTACATAAAACGATATACATCATCATACTCTTCAGGTCTTGCTTGGCTACAAATCAAAGTTCTAGCATCTTTATACTTACCTGATTTAAACATTTCAATGGCATTAAGCATCCAATCTGATGTGCTACTGTCTCCGTCTTGTGGTTTATGCAATACTCCGTCAACTACATTTTGCTGAACAAGATTAATACACTTACGCAAGTCTGGATAACTTGCTTGTACATAAGTGTCTAATGTTTCTAAATCTATTTGCACATTCTCATCAATACAGATAGTTGCTAACCTAGCAGTGAACTCTTGCACATCAAGTTTCTCAATATGAAAGCCTTGACACCTACTGTGTAGTGCAGGAATAATTCTTTGTGGGTAGTTACAAGTTAACAAGAACCTACAACTTGTATGATACATCTCCATTACACCACGCAACGCCGCTTGTCCATTTGGAGTAATATAGTCTGCCTCATCTAGCAATACATATTTCATATCACCAAACGGCATAGTGCTACTAAAGTTTGTAATCTTGTTACGAATAGTATCTACATTGTTTTCGTTACTAGCATTAATCTCTAACACATCCATACTATCAACACCTAGTTCATTTAGCAATACCTTTGCTAGTGTAGTCTTACCTGTACCAGGTGCACCAGAGAATAACAAATGAGGCAATGCTCCATCAGCCGCCCATCCTGCTACTTGTTGCTTTTGCTTATCGTCCCTAAACACATAAGTGTCTATGTTGCTAGGTCGATATTTCTCAGTCCATAATTCTTTCATTTGTTTTCCTCTGTGTTAATAACTGTGTGATTGATATGTTTGTGTAGTATTAATTATCTTCGCTCTATTGACTGGCATCTCATTTTTCTGGAATTCTGTGAGATATTCCTTGTAGAGATTGTCAGGCCAGTTACACATATCTTCGATAGCATCTGCCTGTGCAATGAGACGCTCCTCGTCGTTGTATATCATGTCTACTTTCTCTATGTTTCTCATTCTATTAAAAGGACGAAAACCTTCCAATCGTAAATGTTGCATGTGTCCTTGCTGACCTATTGTTAGTCCCATGTGTCCTAATACCAAAGGCCTATATGTTTTCTCTGTGAGAAACAAAGGGCGACCAGAAGGATACATCCATGAGTGTTCGCTACCAGAACTTGTTATGTTTGATGTCTCAGTGGATACTTGGAACCAAGTATTATTGTATATCTCTACATCCTTCTTGGGCATTATCCTAGATGCTGTTTCAACAAATTCAAATCCTGTCTTATCATAAGGGCATTGCATTTCTGGTATAGTTGGCAAATATTTCTCACACACTTTCATAATGTTTTTAAAATTATCGTAGAGTTCTTCATTATGCTCTTTCTGTAATACTTCGAGCACTTCCATTGGTGTACTATTCGAGCCGGACCAACCATACGATAGTATACCTTTGTCTAATACTTTACGCTCTGCTAACAATGCCAGCAACATGTATCGATGTGGTCTCGGAGCACCTGCAAAGAAGTGATACTTAAAAGGCCTATCAGATTTACAATCTTGTTTAATCTTTGTATATCCTCCCTTGTGTCCTCCCTCATATTGATCAGTTGCAAAAACATTAGTTGTTATTAGTTGTAAGTTTTTTACTTCGCCACGAAACTCTTTGAATGTATCGTGTGTAATCTTAGATGGTATTGCCCCTGATATATAAAAACATTTTGCATGGGGATTTTGTTCTGCCCATTCTGCACACATCTTTACAACATTATATGGGAGTCCTTCGCCCTGTCCATCAAACACCACAGTTGCATTATCTTCTTTAACAATTCGAGGCCTAGGCCGTTGCCAAGGTTTGCACGACACTACTTTGTTTATTGTGTTAATAGCAACGGTTCTTTCGTTGGGTATATCAGCATTACCTGTGAGAGCAGTTATCCTATCAAAGTATACTAACTTCTCTGGGAAACCTACTGCTTGATTTATGGGGTAAAAGTTTTCTGTAATGCTATCCGGACCGCCGTTGTGTGGATTAACGCTCTCAGAATTCCAATTACCAACAACAATTAAATTTTCATAGGCAGTATAAGATTCAGTGCTGACATAACTCTTTGTCATCAACCGTCCTCAGTAGGCTTCAATTGATCAAGCCTATGTGCAATGTCTCTTAATTCTTCTGCTATTTCCTTGCTTAGATTGCTATCTACAAATCTTGCGATTTCATGTATTTTAATTACTGCTTCGCCTTGCTTTAACGATAGTTCCATAGATCACCTGTGTTTAAGTTTACTGCTATATTATAGATTATATGTATAGAGATGTCAAGAACTATTTTAGATAATTGCGAGTGTGAGTCTGACAAGATCATTTGTGATTGTCACCTCCCAGTGCTTTACAAGTGTAGGTAGTAGGATACCTTTTAGTGTCAGCTCACACTCGACTTTAACTAGAATGCTGGATAACTTTCCTTATGACCAGCAAGTATTTTTTGTGCCTTCTCAAGCCTTTGTTCTTCCAACCATTCCTCTTCGCCGGCATATTCGGGTCCGTCTTCGACCATTTGGTCTAAGAGAAATTTAAGTCTGTATAGTTTTTGTTTGCAACCCCATCCATTGAAGCCATCTATCATTGGGTCATGCATTACACCTGCCCACTGTCTTAGTTGACGCTCAATTGCTTTTTCGCCTGTCTCTTCGATGTAAGGCACTTTAGTTACTCTTTGTAGATTCGTTACCTGCACCTGCAAGTATCAACATAACATAAAGAATAGGCCAAGCCCATCCTGTTAAGTATCCTGTGATATGCAAAGTCATTAAGGCAACTCCGGTGAGTCCAAATGTTCCTATTCCTGATCCTGTAGTTAGTTTCATATTAATTGCTGTTTAGAAGTTGCGACAACATTGTCGTTATAGTACAATCCAGTATCCGGCTTCTCATCACTGACTGCTAATAGACCTAGGGGATCTACTCGATAGCATTCGTCTAGCCCATCAACTGCAAAGCCTTCTGTCCAACGACCATACTCAACTAGTACCCATTGGTCAGGGCTGACTAGTTCTTGTTCTGGTCCTACTTTGTGTACACGCATCCACCTGCTGGTGATGCCTTGGCTTTCTTTGACATTACTTTTGATAATAATGCCGGCGCTGGTTGTTTGGTCACCTAGGTCTGCATCAGTACACACAATATTATCATGTGTAGGAAACAAACCATCTTCTTTTAGAATACCAATCACGCCATCGGATTCAAGGAAGGTATAGGTTGTGTCTTGTATGTTCATTTCTTGTCCAGCACCTGCTACAAATAACACACGATCGTTATCGTTAAAATAGTCAGTTGCTTCTGGACCTACGCCAACTACTGTGGCTTTAGTGGTTGTTGCTCCTGCTTTGGTAGCAATAAACAATCCACTTTCTGTTTGTGTTTCAGCGTCATCTGCTAGTACAGCAAGTCTGTCCGCTAATGGTCTGATATTCATTTATAGTTTATCTTCTTCGTTGTAGTATGGTACCATGTCAATGTCGCCTTCAGGTGTTTCAACTTCGTTGTAACCTAGTGGCTCAGGCATTGGTTCTTCTTCTGGCTCATCAAACTCGCTTGGCTGTTGTGGTTCTGGTTCAACAGGGTCAGGCTGAACTTTTTGTTTAGCAGTTCTTACATTCTCTGCTTCAGTCTTTGCTGTTTTAGTTTCCACTACACCCTCACCGCCTGATGGTGGTGCTACTTCGTGCTCAGTGTTTAGACTTACTTGGTCTGAACTTGAACTAGGATTGTCGCGTAAATACTTGCGTACACGCTGTTCGTTTGATTGTACTACTTCGCCATTAGGACCTAACACATCGCCTTTGGCATTAGTGTTCATATTACCAACCGCAGGAACATCTCCTTGTGCGGCGAGCATTGCTTCGAAGTCTACTATTTGACCTCTGCTTGTTTTCTTTTGCATTACTTTAAAAATTCCTCAATATTTAAATTGTACTTTATACTGTCAATTTTGTGTATGCCTATAAGGAATAACACATAACTAGCAACACTTGATCCTCTTCCGACACCCCAAACTAGATTGTTTTTTCGCATCGTATCAACTATATATATCATTAACTGCAAGATAGGATATAAATTCCTGGCCTTATAAAGAGCTAATTCGGTATCTACTCTATGACTGGCCTCGGCTTTATCAGTGCCGCCCACTCCGTGAATTAACCCTTTAACATACTCTTCAACATCAATTTCTTTGTAATGTTGTGGTATATTAAACTCTTGACTCCAGTTTGCTTCTAGTATAAGTTCTTCTATATCTAATTCATTTGCAAACTGATTAAACTGCGTAGGATTATCAAATACAATATCGCTTATATCTTTGTTACGATATAATAATTCGATACCTTGCTGTTCAGTTGTCGTATTCATGTCAACTATTATAGCATCTATAAATCTGTATGTCAAGCATTAAACAATGGTAGGTTTCCATTTGCCTTTCTTCTTCTTAACTTGGTCTAACGATACTACATCACCTGCAGGTTTTGCTTCATCACCCTCAGCAACAATTAAATCATCCTTTACTTTGTTTAATAACTCTGCAATGTTCTCATCAATGTCATCAAACGGTTCGGATAACTTTTCCATGTCTACTGAATTTCTATGCTCGTCTACAAGCTCTTGTGTTTCTGCTATGTTATCAAATGTTAGTACATCGTATCTATCCCACCATGGTAGTTCCCAATAAGATAACTCACCACAGAAGTCTTTTTGTGCTGGTAATGAATATGATCTTTCATCATCATAGAATCCGTGATAGGTTAAACCAATATCGTGATCATATAAACTTAGTTTGCTTATACATGTATGCTCACCTGCTATTGTTTGTAACTTACGATGTAAGCATTCTAACAATGTCATATCATCTAAGTCTGGTAATACAACTAAGTTGTTTTCAAACTCTGCTAAGAAGCGTTCTGCATTAGGCATATCTTCTAATACAAATGCTACTGAGTTATCAAATATTGATCTTAAAAAGAAGTTAACTTTTAGAAATGATTTGTTTTGATTCTCTGAATGATTACCAAAGTCATCCTTGGTAGCCATGGAAAACATTTGATATGATATAGTATACTTTTTAGAATCTATATATCTTGCCACACTGTCTATAACTGTGAGGCTAACTTTTGTTGATTGTTCTAGTACTGCTGTCATTTTTTTGGTTCCTGCATATAACTAGATACCACTACATCTAGAATTGGACTGCCTTCTTTGTAGTCTGGTGTATAAGTTTCGCTTTCAATCTCACCTATATTAATCACACTACTGCGTTCTTCGTTTTGTTGGTCGTACCTTTCAATTGCTAAGTGTTCTTGATACACTTGCTGGGCTTCACTTATGATTCCTCGCAACTGATTGAATACTGGTGACCGTTGATTCATTGTAAACAATTTCTTGTTTAGTTCTTGTATCTTGTCAAGCAATTTGCTTGGTTCCATCTGTTCAAATTCTTGTCTGTTCATTGTGTTTTACCGCCTTGTGCTAATTTATAATAAGCAACGTGTTCTGCATTACCAAATCTAATAGTGTTTCCTCTGACTTGATAGTCCCATGGCTGTTTCAATCCTAACTCTTTGCATACTGTAGCAAAGTCGCCATGTTGATTCTTTATTTCAAAAGGCTTACGCTCTATCCATAGTTCAAAAAAGTATGCAGACCTTTCCTGTGTACTAGGATTTAACTTTCCAAATGCTTCCAGCATAAATTCATCTGGATACATTTCTTGATGTATTCTACTGCGTTTCAATTGAGTCATAATAATCTAGTGTGTCTTCCTTGATTTTTATATACTTCTTCCTTGACCTAAACACTAAGTTTACATTAAAGTCTTCCTTGGGGATATAATTCTCAATCGAATAACTGTGTTCGTTACCAAATGGTTTACAATTATATCCTATAATCTTGTGTGCCATGTTACCAAACTTGCTTACATCTAAGTCTTTAAATTCAACAGTGCGAATGTCTCTGGCACTAATGTAACTTGTAGTGCTGAACACATCTACAGTTTCAGACACAACCAGTTCTACACCTTCGTCCTTGTCTTCTTTTAAGAATATAGTAAACTTGTTTTTAAATATATACTTTGTATACTTCTCTGAATGCTCTTGTTTCTCAGCAATCTGTTCTAATGTATTCTTAAGATCAGTGCTTGTTGAACTAATAACTAGTCCACCAAATGCATTTATACCACTAGTAACTGCTGGTGCAGAGTTAGTTACTTTATATAAATGTGTGAGGCTTTCTGTTTCTGTAAAGTAAAACTTAAAACCATTATCGCATTCTTTAGCATAAAAGTCTGTTAACTCATCTAAGTAAACACCGGAAAGTTCGTCCATAGGGTGAGCTTTGCTAACAATACCTAAACCCATTATTTGTCCTTCTTGGCTAAACAAATGATCAGGTTGTACTAAAAGTATTGCTCTTGATTGTACCCAAACCTCAACATTGCTTACAGAGTGTTTACTGCGTTGTGTGAAGCCTAATTTGGTTAGCCTTTCGAACAAAGGTTGGTAAGGTTCCCTTTCAGGATTGAACCTGTACTCTAAGAATACTGCATTACTCATTGAAGGTTACACTCTCGCCGCAACCACACTCACCGGATGCTTTAGGTGACTTTACCACTAGCGTCCTTCCCTTTAAGCCTTCGTCAACTAAGTCAACTAAACTACCTTCTAAAAAGTCTTTACTCATATCGTCTACTAAAAACAAGTAATCACCTAGGTATTGTTTTTGCCATCCTTCGTCAACTCTTTCAACAATGTTCCAAACATACTCAAATCCTGCACATCCTGCTGGCTTTAATGCTAGGCTAACACCTATAGCACCTTCGACCTGCTCAATTGATTTCTCTAAATGCTCTTGTGCGGATTTAGTGAATGATATAACATTATCTGGATTAAATGTCTTTAATAATTCCATTGTTTACTCCTTAATAGTTATATTTATGGAGTAACTGGTGTTCGTTTGGTGATAATTTCGTCAACTAAACCGAAGTCTAAGGCCTCTTGCGAAGTCATAAAGTTGTCTCTATCCATTGCAGCCTCAAACTCTTCGTATGTTTTGCCCTTTGTATTGTGCTTAACATAGGCTTCAGTTAGTTCTCTTTTAATACGAATAATCTCTTTAGCACGGATTTCAATATCACTTGCTTGTCCTTGAGCACCGCCCAATGGTTGATGGATCATATGCCTAGCACCTGGTAACATAAAACGCTTACCTGGAGCACCTGAGTTAGCAAGGAATGAACCCATGCTTGCCGCTTGTCCCATTACAATTGTGTTTACATCCGGATTGATGTATTGCATTGTGTCGTACATTGCCATACCAGCAGTTACTACACCACCGGGTGAATTGATATAAAAACTGATGTCAGCATCAGGATCGTCTGCTTCTAAGAAAAGAAACTGGGCACAGATACTGTTAGACACAGCATCATTGACTTCGCCGTTTAAAAAGATAATTCGTTCTTTGAGAAGCCTGCTGTAGATATCGTAACTGCGTTCGCCGCCACTGGTCTTCTCGATTACATATGGTACAAAATTCATTGTTAGTTTCCTTTACTTATAGATTTAATTTTGTTAATAATTGATTGCATTCCTTGTTTCCTCTGCGTACTAAAGTAACCCGATAGTTCTTTGAAGTCAAAGAATGTAACCTCTGCAATTTCGTCTGTAGTCATACCACTCATGCAGTCGCAAATGATATGTCCAACTCCCCTAACCATAAATGAATCACTGTCGATAGTGAACTCCCATCCTGTAGGTTCGTCTTTACCTATTACCCAAACTGGGCTTTGGCAACCGTGAACAAAACTGTTATCTGAACGATCGGAAAACTCAGTCATAGTTTCCTGCCCTAGCTCTAAGACATAGTCGTATACTTCTTCAGCATCAAGTTGATCAATGATGTCAATGTATTGTTGTAATTTACTCTCGCTCATGATATAGATTATACAGCCTTGTTATTTGATTGTCAAGGAAAGAATTAAATTCTGGCATTCTTTCTTTTGTTATAGATATTTATAGCACTCACACAAACCGGCTAGTGAAAGCCGGCTTGGGTAATCTATCTGATTAGTCGTGAATGGTCTTCGGTGTTCGGGCTAGTTACATTATTGGTAACATTGCGATATACATAAACCATACAGTGAACAATAGTCCACCGATTGTAGCGATGTCTTGACAGGTATGTCCATCTGGGCAATACCTTTCTTTGAACTCACTAAATGTGCTATGTATACTCTCACCTACCTTAGTCAAAGTAGTCATGTGTATCTCCTGGCTCTATAGTTATAGCAACCTGTTCACTGCCCTTTACAGGCACAGCTCAAGCAGTATAAAAAGTTCCCTAACTTTTTCTGGTTCCTCTTACGAGGCAACCGGTGGTCGGTCTCTCACCAACGCCAAAGCCTGCTTGTTGTAGAAGGCGGTATGCAATTATCCTTCCACCTGTATTTACCTAAAGTTAACACATCAGTTAACTTTTATGGCTCTTTTTGTCATATTTTTTGTAACATTCAAAAAAGATAAATATTTTTATGAGTCATGATAGTTCCAAATTAATCATGCTAGTCGATCTCATGGAAGATCGTCAAGCAAAAATAGAAGAACTCGAATACTATGAACGATGCTTACAGGATCTATTACGAAAGATGAGTATGATTAAAGGTGAGATTGATCTCACTAATAATATCATCGGTGTAATAAAAAATGAAAAAGCAGATGTCATTGCTAAGTTCATCGCATCACAAGACAGCAAACGCATACTAGATATTTAAGTTGTATGGTTTCGAGTCTTACAGGTCTTACCTGGAACTACCATCCTCTGCTAGACGAGAAATTCTGCCTAACACTTCATCGACTTGTGGATCATTTAGATGCCCAATAACATCATCAGTGATGTCTGTGCTATAGCATAAGTTACGATCAGAATCTAGAACTGCAAGTTCCCATAAACCTTTCTTACCACCATAACTATGATCGTGCTTGACTACACTAGCACCAAATCCATTATCAAATTTATATATTCTTTGAATACCATTACCGTGTGTTGGTATTTCCTCAACTAAGAATTTTGTTTTACCGAAATACATACTATCGCCTCGACTAGTTATACTATTGCTTTTATTATTTCTACGAATACTTTACCGTACTTGGCAAACCATCCTTGTTCTTCTGTTAATGCAATGCCGTAGTTATTTGCAATCATGATTGCTGTTTCTGTGTCTAAGAAAGAGTTACCTACTAGCACAAACCCTGCACTTGATACTAACAAAAACATGTGATCATTGCATCTAAAACTGTGTACCATTATAAACATTGTGCCTACAAACAATAACAAGTACGCATACAATTCCATGTGAGGATTGATGCCTATACCTAATGCCATTGTCATGCCTAGGAACAAGAACGCACAACCAACAATCTTTAATGTACCTTGTACAAAAGAGTTGATTTGCTTCTTCTGTTTATTAGTCATTTACTACAGTTTTTCTCCTAGTTCAAAACCTCTAAAGGTCTTAAACCTTGGGAACCTAAGGCTCCATACATCATCAGCGTCTTGGCTTTGCGTTGCCGCATCAGCTCTAATCTCTACTAACTGTCCAATTACAGCATCCTTAACTGCCCATACATCTTTACGCATGTCATCAGTTAAGCCACTGCCTACATTAAGATGAAAGTCTTTGCCATCATCGTTACCAGCAACAACTAGAGCACCTAACATGCCTTCGTTTTTGCCTGTGCCTTCTTCAACACCAACTACTTCTAGTGTAACTTCAATGAACGGCTTAATCTTTAACCATGCATGGCTTCGTTTACACTTGTAGCCTTCGTTAATAGGCTTGATCATTAAGCCTTCGTAACCTTCTGCCAATGCTTGTTTGTTCATTTCTTTGAAACTTGCTTGACCTTGTTCAGTGTCTAAGTCTAAGTTAACAGCATCTACAAGTTGTAGTCTGTAATTAAAGTAAGACTGGTAACTGATTAAACGCTCTCGTCTTTCGAATGCTGTCATTGGTGTATAACCAGCATTGAACTCTTCAAGTGTAAGCATGTCAAATACAGCAAGGTAACTGTCCTCAGTCTGAGCACCTTCTTTCCTATGCACTTGCTTCATAAGTGTTTGAAAGTCTTCGCTCATTACTTCGCCATCAAACACTAAGCCTTCGAACTCAGGCATACTGAGTGCTTCGTTAATGTGTGGGAAGTTCTCTAACAGTTTACCGTTACGAGAATACAGTGT
>Ga0206682_10000402_pt1 | contig 47277 bp, 38 predicted proteins | sample M240m12015metaG_FD_155444 | JGI IMG/M metagenome (GOLD analysis project Ga0206682, IMG submission 155444) | Ammonia-oxidizing marine archaeal communities from Monterey Bay, California, United States - M2 40m 12015 | ecosystem: Environmental > Aquatic > Marine > Intertidal zone | place: USA... | reverse complement strand
TCAGAGTGTTTACCAAATCAGTAATTCAGGCTAACTTTTGAAGGTTCTAATGGCGAATGGCAGTTCAATACGAGACCCTGACAAAGCGTTTAGGGATGCGATGGGTTAGCGTAGCGGACCTATGCAGATAGTTAATGAGCAATTAGTTTGGTGATTACCGCTACAAGTAAAGCAAATGAGCTGCAAATTCTCGAATAACAAACAAAATTAACATTAACAATCCCTTGTCTCATTTCGGTAAACGAGAGGGCGTTGGTCGCCCGATCGGTATGCCAAACAAGGTAACGAAAGAGTAGGGTGCAAGACTTGCCGAACTAGTGAAGTCTTATTCAGACAAAGCCTTTGATACGCTCGTAGATGTGGCTATCAACGGTTCCAGCGATTCAATACGAATAGCTGCCGCTAACTCAATTTTAGAACGCGGTTACGGTAAGCCTAAGAGTGATGAGGTAGAAGTGGTTGAGTTGCCAGTTACCGTGATTCGGCGGGGGTGGGGAGGCTACACTGTCTGCCTTGCTAGGCGCTTTTTTTGCGAGCGTATAGCCCCACCAGAAAACACCATAAAGTAATCCACGCCAGATAAATCAAGATGTCACTAATTGGGTTTTGCACAAGCGCCAAAAAGGTGGCCCGGGCGACGATCCAAGACAACCAAAATGTTAGGAGCCTCGGTAGTTGATGCAGTTTCAAGAAATGCCAGGCAAGCGTTCCTGTGATAGCAAAAGTCATCAACTGTGCCAAAGGGGCGGTAAACACGAAAAAAAGATCGCCGGTTAAGTCCAAACTCACGGGTGCGTATTCGACCAGTACTTGGATGAACATCAGGTCCTCAAGTATGCCGTGCGCAAGCCCAAGTAAGATTATTCCCACCCAACCAATAATAACTTTGAAGTCTTTCATGTTGAGATTCTTGTTGATTTCGAAATTAAGACCGCTCTAAAGATCAGCAACAATTGTCCGAACTTCACGCAAAACCTGTTTCCAATCAGCCCTTGAGCGATAGCCTTCTTCAGCCCACTTTGCGAGTATTTCGCCTTCTGGAGACATCAACACAACGCCTGGATAAGGAATACCATAGCCAAATGTACCAGGCCCGTACTCTTGGTTGCGAATGCCCCAAGCTTCGACATGCTGACGGTCAACATCTTTTAGAACAGGAAATTTAATGTCCCACTTTTCATCAAACTCTTTGATGATCTCTAGCGAATCATAGGTCATACCTACCAAGCCTATACCAAGGGCATTAAACTGCGTTGTTAGATCATTCAGTTTCACGAACTGACGGATGCAGAATGGTCACCAATCAACGGATCGATTGAAAACGAACAACAGACCCTTATCGCTGCTCAGGCTTTGTAGATTTCGTAGATTGCCATCTTGGTCAACCGCCGACAGCATGGGAGCTGTAGCTCCTATACTTGGCCCCCAATCTGTCGAGTATTCCGAGTCTGCATGAGCGAATTGGCTTAACGCCGCTAATGCGGTCACAAACATGACGTGGTGCAGCACTCTTATCGAGCTAAGTTTTATTGGTTGCACAATACTCTCCGTAAAGTTGTTGGCTTAGAAGCACAATACTGCTTAAGATTTACCGCATCTTGAGGATGGCGTCAAGAAGCCGCTGTAGAGCGGTGAGCGGGCTTCACCCATGATGAGGATCACTATCACTTTCACTATCACTTTTTCGTTCCGTTTTGTTGCACCAGCGCTTCAACAAACCAGTGCCTGAAATCATCGTTCAACGCATTGTATTTCTTCAGCAGTGGCAGAGTTAGCATCCACTATGTGCTTCTTAGAAGTACCCGCATATCACTAGCCAGCTTCTTTATCGTCCTTTTTTACACCCTCGGCGCTGTCGTATATCAAGTTAAGATTGAATTGAGGGCCAGCATAGCCCGGCTTCACCGTAGCCTTCGATATGCTAAATGCTGCTATTAAGGTCATCCGAATTAAAAGCAGCTAAACCTTTAACTGGGCGTAACATCGGTAGTGCTTTTTTGTGATAGCCTCCAAGAAGAGCTTTGAACGCCAATGTCACCTTTGCCAACTTATGGGAGATTAAAAATGCTTAATAGAACGCACTTTCTTACCGGCTTGCTCGTGTTCCTGATTGGTTCATTTTATGAGGTCGCAGTGCACGCTAATTCCAAGCAAGCACTTGCTCCTGAAGTTCCGGGGAGCGGCACTTACAGTCGCAAGATTTCTACCCGTAACCCCCAAGCACAGGCGTTTTTTGATCAAGGCCTGCGGCTCGCTTGGGGGTTTTACTTCCCCGAATCCATTGCCTCTTTTCAGGAAGCTTCGCGCTTGGACCCTACTCACCCTATGCCTTACTGGGGCATGGCGCACGCTATGGGACCCAATCCTAATTCGCGCTATGCGCGCATGCCCGATGATCCGCAGGGCGAAGGACTGAAAGCCATTAACAATGCGTTAGCTCTAATTGATCGCGCTAGCCCAATTGAGGCAAAATTGATTCGAGCCATGCATGTTTTGTATAACAAGGAAGCTATCCCGGACTCAGACGCACGCGACAAGGCTTACCTTGGCGCCATGCGTGCGCTAAATAAAGAATTCCCTAACGATTCAGACATTGCCGCTCTTTATGCCAGCAGCTACATGTCTATTGGTCGGTGGGATTACTGGGACAGTGAGGGCAATCCCAAAAGCGAAACGCTCCCTGTGGCTTTGGCGCTTGAGCGAATCATGGCTAAGGACATGTCCAATCCTGGTGTTTTGCACCTTCACATACATCTTATAGAAGCGTCCTTGGAGCCCGAGCGCGCACTTGGCTCTGCTGATGCTTTAGAGGCGACCGTGCCCATCGTTGGTCATATTGTGCATATGCCTGCGCACATCTATGTTCGGGTCGGTCAGTATGCGAAAGCCGTAGAAAGTAACGTTCGCTCTCAAGAGGTTGATCGCGAATTTGCAAAGATCTGGGGCGACTATCCGCTACCCAATCTCGGCACATATCCGTTGTCCCACAAAATCCACGCAGGTCACGCATTAGACTTCGTTCGTTACGCTGCCTCTGTGCAGGGTAATTACACAAGAGCCATAAAGGCCGCCTGGGGCATGGCGAATAGTTACCAAGATCGGGCGTCTGCCCTTCGCGGCGGTCAGAAACGTGTCGCTGCACCTTGGTTGGTGATGAAAATTTTTGGCAGATGGGATGATTTGTTGGCCCTAGAACCTGCGTATCAAGGCACCCCCTATCTTGATGGCATTTGGTCTTATGTCATCGGCAGCGCGTATATCGCAAAGGGCGATTTGGCGGCTGCCGAAACAACCCTTCAGCGGCTTGAAGGCATTGCAAATGCACCAAATGCCAATGAATACAGAGTTGGCGCAACCCCTGCGTCGGCAGTTATTAAGCTTGCCGCTCTGGGATTAAAAGGCGAAGTACTTATGGCCCAAGGTGACCTAGACCGTGCCATCGACGCTTTTCGCGCTGGCGTAGCCATCGAAGACCAAAATAACTACACCGAGCCACCTGATTGGGCGCAACCCATGCGGCACTATTTAGGTGATGCCTTACTTCGCGCCAAGCGGCCAGCAGAGGCCGAGGCGGTTTATCGCCGCGACTTGCGCTGGAACCAGAACAATGGATGGTCTTTGTACGGTTTACACCAGGCGCTGCTCGCGCAGCAAAAAACTGCCGAAGCGGACACTGTTTACTCGCAATGGCAACAAGCTTGGTTGATGGCGGATATCACACTTACGGCCTCACATTTATAACAGTATTACTTTGAATTTCTATGCGTCGCAGCCGTCTAGGGCGTAGTATTTACAGCCGTTTTCATTCTAAATACTGAATGGCGGCTAAATACAGCGTTGACCGCATAGCTGTGAGGCACTGAGGCAAAATCTCGGTGTCCCAATGACCAGTTAGATCGACAAAAGAACGATGTCTGTAGTTACGGCTGATGGCGGAAAGTGAGAGGTTGCTGGCCATATGGTTTGCATGCCTAAGAAGGCAACGATAGCGCAAGTTGCTAAACTTGCTGGACTAACGAGCCCTTATTCACACATAGCCTTTAATATTTTTGCGGTTGTGGCTATAAGTGGCGAGGAAATACCTGCCGCTAATTCAATTCTAGACTTCGGTTATGGTAAGTCTAAGCGCGATGGGATAGAGGTAGTCGAGTTCCCGGCTATATCGATTCAGCGGGGTTAGAGACTGTTTATTAAATCAATTTCAATGCGTGGATTCAGATTATCCGGGTATGTCTGACCTTTAAAATTGTGTCCACGTAAAACTGCTTCAGTCGGTAAAGCAGGCCGGGAGTTTTTAAGGTACCCGGGGAGCCTCTAGCTGAACATCAGAGGCTGGAAGTGGACGTTGGGTACATGAGAGGTGGTTTGTGAGTTTAACTGATGGCGTCTAAGCCCTCCACGGCAGGGCAGTCTTTGAGGTTCAGCTTTTGTGTGCTTGAGACAGCCCATGGGGCTTAAAAGTGCTGAAATAAAGGCACAGGCGATAGCAGTGTATACGTGCGAAAAGGCAACGTATCTTTAGAATTGCAAAGGGAGCATGAGAGCTATGAGTAATTCAATTTTTGGAAAAGACGGCACGGCTCAGGGAGTAGCCAAACAGCGTTTGATCGAAACACTGGCTAAATCTGACAAACGCATTATAAATGACCCTTATGCAGATAGATTTGTAATTGGCGCTGGCCTTATCAAACTGATGGGTCATAAGTTTAGCGTCTGGTTGGGTGAAAAGTTGGCGCCCGGCTTTCACGAACATCTTATTGCACGCACACGCTTCATCGACGATCTGATCGAAAAGGCTGCTTCTACTGGAGCTCAGCAGTACGTGATTCTCGGCGCAGGATATGACCTGCGGGCGCATCGGCTTGATCTTCCGTCTTCGCTGAGAATCTTTGAGGTTGATCAGTCGGAGGTACAGTCTAGAAAACTCTCTAAGTTGCCCGAAAATCTTACCAGCTCAGAAAATGTTACTTATGTGGCTGTAGATTTCACTCACCAGTCGTTATCCGAACAACTTACAGCTTCGGGGTTTGATGTAAGCAAACCTACTGTTTTCACCCTCGAGGGGGTTTCGCAGTACATTACGAAAGAGGCTGTCAGCGCAACAATCGAAGAACTGTCCACGCTTATTCAAACAACCACCTCGACCTTTTTTATATCTTATGTTGATGAGCTGCTCGATAAAGATCCTGAGGCATGCTTTGGCAAGGGTTATCCAAAAGCAGTACAGCGAGCTGAGACAATAAAAACCTTATCTGCAAAAGTCGGCGAACCCTGGATCTCCTTTTACACGGAGGAAGAAATCACCAGCCTACTCTCACGAAATGGTTTTTCAGTAGAGGAAAATGTTACCTTGGAAGATCTCAACTCTTTGTATTTCACCCCTGTGGGCAGGACTCTTAAGGAAAACCAAATATTCAAGCTTGAACATTTCGTGATAGCAAAATCGCAGAATTATTGAGCGTTCAGCAGGGCAATGATCAGTGATTCTGACGGATGGTGCTGGAGGTTGGTGTGGCGGAAGAGGTATCCGCCTTTTCGGATTCCCGTAGCATCCATAGAATTCCATTTAAGCTAATATAAACAATAACATAGTCTGTTATTGCGTCCTAAATAGTACTATGAGCGCCGCTAAAATCCGAGTACTATTTGATGGTCGTTTTGATGGTTGTAAAAATGCTATGGCGCGTCAGCAACACCGGCTCACGGCCCTCCAGGTCACGAAACTCAATAAGCCAGGCCTTTACGGTGATGGTGGGGGTTTAACGCTGCAGATAACGCCTGCGGGGGCAAAGTCCTGGTTGCACCGTTACATGATCGCGGGAAAGTCCTATGCGATGGGCTTGGGCCCTACTCATACAGTCAGTTTAGCTGAGGCCCGGCAGAAGGCTTTGGAGGGGCGGCAACTTTTACTGGATGGGGTTAATCCGCTTCTCGCCAGAAACCAGCAGCAGGCGGCTTTAAAGCTCGCTGAATCCAACATGATGACGTTTGACCAATGTGCCGAGGCCTACATTCAGGCACAGAAGGCGAGTTGGAAGAATGCAAAGCATGCGAAACAGTGGAGCAGCACGCTCAAAACCTACGCCAGCCCCGTTTTTGGAACAGCGCCAGTTGCTGACGTTGACACAGGGTTGGTCGTAAAGTGTCTCGCACCGATATGGGAAAGTAAGACCGAAACGGCGACGCGTGTGCGTGGCCGAATTGAGTCTGTGTTGGGCTGGGCAACAACCAGTGGTTATCGCAGTGGCGAGAACCCTGCACGATGGAAGGGGCATCTCGAGAACCTGTTGGCGACTATTAGTAAAACTAAACGGACGAAGAATCATCCGGCGCTCCCTTGGCAACAGGCCGGTGCTTTTGTTCACTCACTCAGGGGGCGTGCAGGTGTGGCTGCTCTAGCGCTCGAGTTCTTGATATTGACGGCCTGTCGATCAGGAGAGGTGCGTGGTGCGCATTGGGAAGAGTTCGATTTGGATGAGAGGCTCTGGACCATCCCTGCGGCGCGAATGAAAAGCGGACGTGAACATCAAATACCCCTCAGCGACGCAGCGGTCAAAATACTTGCGGCGCTGCCAAAAGACAGCAACATCGTATTCCCTGGCACCAGGGGGCAGGCGTTATCTGATATGTCCTTGACGGCCGTAATCCGGCGCATGGGTGACCTGCATGATTGGGTTGATGGGGATGGTTCAAGAGTCACAGTGCACGGTTTTCGTACAACGTTTCGCATGTGGGCAGCGGAGATGACGAACTATCCTCGTGAGGTTGCCGAACATGCTCTGGCGCACCAGCTGCCTGATGCTGTCGAGCGGGCCTACCAGCGCGGTTCACAGTTCACGAAGCGAACCTCGTTGATGGCAGATTGGGCTGTGTACTGCTCCAACGGGTAAACCGAGGCTATGACCATACAAGTCAACGGCAACATATAAACATTGGATAGCGAGTTCAGTGGGCTAAATGCTCATCTTTTGAGAATATGAATCAATTACATCATGAACGGCGGATAAAAAATGAGTGCACCTGACGATGACGAAAATCCATGGCTATCTTTATTTGATCTACTTTTATGTGGCAAAGAACCTATATCGGCTGGTGTGCTCGCAACCTCGATAGAAAAAGAAGGTATTCAAGGCTACGACAGGTTTGGTCGTAGAACATCTACTACAAGCAACGGCCCTGAATGCGAAGGTGTTAAAGAAAGTGCCCTGAATTTATTGGCCTGGTATTACAAGAATGTGACTGACAGTCTCACTGGTGGGGAGTTCGCGCGTCAACTCTCAGAAGATTACGAAAGCCCCTTGATGCTTTTTGGATGGCCCAAAGATGAGTCGCCAGACTTTAAAAAATACAAGTCTGAGACCCCGCCCCAGTTTGGCGGCTCTATAAGTAGACTGAATAATGAACTGAGGTCAGATGCGGAGGGGACTTACCTGGTTTTGCTGGGTGCACTTTGTAAAAAAGCAGGGCTTGATATTCGCGAGCGAGGTATGCCGAAAAGGATAGGGGGCATCGTCTATGAGCTTGGTGTTAGTTTGTCAGATGAGAAAATACGCTTAATTTTGAAAAAAATCCCGGACGCAATTGATTTTCGGCAAACATAGATTTACCAACTTTCAGGATATCTTTCCAAAGTTGGTAAACACCCCGTAGGTCCCTGCTCAAATCTATAGCCATGTTCAACGACGCCTGAGGAGGCTCAAACATGGCTACAATAATCTTAAGACTTCCCACAGTAAAAGCGCGCACGGGTCTTTCCCGTTCCACAATTTACTTACGCATCTCTGAAAACCTTTTCCCGAAACCGGTGTCTTTAGGCGGTCGTGCAGTCGGCTGGATCGAATCGGAGATCGACGATTGGCTGGCTGAGCAAATCGAATCCAGCCGCCCTGGGCGCACTATGGCCCGGGAGGTTTCTCAATGAGTAAATTCACCTTCAGTAAGTCTTCATCGACCACTCAGTCACCGATCACCATTCAGGACGGTCTCCATGTCGCTGTAGTGGTTCAGGTTGCCCATATCGGCCTGCAGTTGGCGTTCGACAGAAACAAAGAGCCTGAGGGCCAAATGGCCGTAGCCTTTGAGGTTGCTTCAGGTGAACTGATAGCTAAGCGCATGAAGTTCTCGGACCACCCATCCAGTGGCTGCTTCGCTCTGTTCAATTCAGCGTTCCCTATTCACGACGAATCAGCCAATGAAGCGTTAGGGCTGACCGATTTGCTCGGTAAGTCGGTATTGATCGAGGTGGAAGTACATGACGCCAAGTGGCCGCGCGTCACCGGGATATTGTGTTTAGAGAATGGGTTTGAACCGATTAAACCGATGACCGAGATGTTGGAATTTGATGCCGACGAGATGGATCGTGATGTCTATCTCAAGTTGCACCGCGACATCAAGGGCTGGGTTTCAAAACGGGTCCGCCACTCCTAAACATTTGGGGGCGTGGTTTGGAATCAGCCCCTGCACACAAAAGGAATACATCATGAAGAGCAAAACTTTTAATAAAGGAAGGTCTCGCGTTAATAGTCAACTGCTATCTAACGGCGAGGCTGTTCTTAGGGCTTGGTTGGAAGGCGAGAGACAGGGCGAGCATTTCGTTGCGATTAACCCGTGTCGAGATGACAAAAACCTTGGGTCATTCAAGGTAACTCTGGCTACGGGCTTCTGGAAGGACTACGCAGTCGAGGATTTTTCAGGACCTGATTTAGTTAGCCTGTATATGGTGCTAAATGAGCTGGACGAACATGCTGCAGTGACCGCGCTGGAGGAAACGCTTCGCCAGTCGAGACCTATAACCACACATACATCAACAAAGTCGGTAAGCAAGACCGTCAAACCGGATGTTCTGTCGACTCCGGCGCCGAACGACTGTCACCTACCCCCCGATATTCACCCTGAGCTCGGTGTTCCTGCCATGTCATGGGAATACCTGACTGCTGATGGCCGGGTTGCTTTCATCGTCTATCGTTTCGACACCCACAAAGGGAAGGAAACACGCTCTGTGTCTTACAACCCTGAAGCACAGGACTGGCAGTGGCGGCTGCCAGGTTCACCGCTGCCGGTATATCACCTTGACCAGATCTTACGCGACAAGAGCGCTGCGATAGTTGTCGTCGAGGGCGAGAAGGCTGTAGACGCTGCCAGCAAACATTTTTCAGGCTCTATCTGCACTACCTCGGCAAGCGGCAGCAGTAACGCGCTGAAATCAGATTGGTCACCGCTCTATGGGCGAGTTACGACGTTGATACCTGACGCTGATGAACCAGGCACCAAGTACGCGATGACAATCGCGGCTGAATTATTGGTCAACGGGTCAGAGGTGTTCATCATCGACACACTGGCATTAGGCTGGACTGACGGTGAGGACGTTGCAGACCAGGCTGATCTGACGCAGGAATGGTTGACAGAGCAGCGCATCCCAGTCCGTGAGTGGGCTGGGATGAATGGCATGGACGATCTGATCATCGAGGCCGCAGCCCGCCTGTCGCCCTTGGATTACGATCGATGCAAAGGCAGGCTCGTCGATTTACTGGGGGGAGTGAGTAAACGTACTGTGGACAGCGGGGTCAATAAAGCCCGTAAGGCTTTAGATCAAGCCCGCGATGATGAGCCTGAGCAAGGAGGTCTGTTTAGCGGCGAGGAACCGTGGCCGGAAGCGGTTGATGGTAGGGTGCTGGTGACTGAGATCCAATCCATCATCCGAAATCACGTTATCCTTTCGGCGCAGGAGTCCATGGCTGTGGCGCTTTGGATCGTGCTGACCTATGTCTTCAGGGCGTTCCGAATCTGTCCCAGGCTGCTGGTTTCGTCGCCCGAGAAGCGCTGCGGCAAGACGACGTTATTGGAAACGATTCAGGCAATGTGTTTTAGGGGGCTTGCGGCTGCAAATATTTCAGCTGCGTCGCTGTATCGGGGGCTAGAGGCCTGGTCACCCACTTTGTTGATAGATGAAGCCGACACATTCCTGCAGGGTAATGATGAGCTGCGTGGAATTCTCAACTCAGGTCACACAAAATCTACTGCATTTGTCATTCGAACGGTGGGCGATGAACACGAGCCGAAGTTGTTTCCAACGTTTGCACCGATCGCTATAGGGATGATTAAGCGACCGCCGGACACGCTGTTGGATCGATCGGTAGTTGTTCGCATGCAACGCAAGTTGGGCGCCGATCAGGTTACACCACTGCCGCTCGAGGCAGAAAATGAATATTCGGACATTCGTCAAAAGTGCCTCCGCTGGGCCGAGGATAACGTGGCAGATTTAAAAGGTGACCGAGATCTGACGCCGGAGGAAATCAGCAACGACCGGGCACGGGACAACTGGATACCTTTGGCCGCAATCGCGCTGCGCTGTGGACTGCTTGACGACGCGCAAGCCGCCTGCCGACAGCTGACCATCAAGGAGGATGATAGCCTGACGGTGGAGCTATTGGCGGACATCCAGCAGCTCTTCCGCGATGAGGGCAAAGACAAATTGCCGTCGAAGGTTCTGGTGAAGATGTTGACTGCCATGGAGGAGCGTCCATGGTCAGAATACAACCGAGATAAACCTCTCTCCCAGAACAGACTCGCTCAACTGCTCAAGGACTTTGATGTTTACACCCACCAATCCAAGGTGGGCGCCAAGAACTTGAAGCACTACTTTCTTGCGGATCTCAGGCCCCTTTTTGAAAGGTACCTTAGAAAAGAATTTGCGAACACTCCCCCTGAATCAACCGCTAAACCGCTACCTGAGGCCGGAAACCTAGATCTACCGCGGCCTGTGATGGTAGCGGGTGAGGTGGCGGTAGCGGCTGTTAACGTCGATTCGGCGACAACCACAGTATCAACAAAGCACTCTGCGGTCGGTGTCACTGGGGAGGTAGCGGATGACGAGACGCTACCGCTACCCGTCCAATCGGTTGGAGGCCCTACAAATCAAGCGATTACCGATGGTAGCGAGGTAGCGGCTGAAACAGAAGCGGTGACACATAGTTATGCGCAATCTGCCAACCAGGGAGGGCATGGCCATGATGAGCTATGAGGATTGGTTGGAACAGCGGCGCCTTGATCCGAACAACGAAGAGGTCATGCGCGTCAGCAAACTCAAAAATATTTGGCAGGCGGAGGGCAAGGCTCGAAACCTGCGTGAGTGGCTGGCGGATCGTGTGACGCTGCACACGGTCGATAACCTCGAGCTTGCCCGTCCGGTGGCCATCAAGCTTGCCGCTTGCGACATGCTGGGGCTGGACATAGAGACCGCCAAGACAGACCCCTGTCACCCCCAGAGCGGTCTGAATCCAAAGCTGAGTCGCATACGCTTGATTCAATACTGCGACGGGACCGACTGTTACATTTTTGATCAGTTTAAGATCAATAGTCTGGATTGGATTCAGCCGCTGCTGTCGGTCAAGACCGTGGCCCATAACGCGCTGTTTGAGGCCGGGCACTTCATGCAGCAGGGCATGGTTTTTAGTAATCTGCACGACAGCATGTTGATGGGGCGTGTATTCTTCAACGAAAACAGGGCGCTCAAGGACTTGGCCGAAGAGTGCCTTGACTTGGGTCTGGACAAGACCTTGCAGGTGTCAGACTGGGCGCGCCCTAAGCTATTGCGGGAACAACTTGAATACGCAGCGGCTGATGCCGTAGTGGCCTTCGAGTTGGCTAATGTTTTTGATCAGTGGTTCGCTGAGAATGTACCCCACTACAGAGGAGCATATACGTTTCTCTGCAGTCTGATATACCCGTTGTCCCGTCAGATCAGCAAAGGGGTGCCGTTTGACGTTGAGTGCCACAACAGAATCATTACTGACTGGGAGCAGGCGCGGGACGACGCCCTCGGGCAGATTAACATCGACAACCCTAACAGCGCCCAGCAGAAGCAGGCATGGCTCGCGCAGGCCCTTAGTGACGACGAGTTGCTGGACTGGCCGTTGACTGACAACGGCAACCTGTCGACTGCGCGTGAGGCGCTGGAGAACGCGAGCCATATCCCTGCCGCCAAACCATTGGCAGAGTACACGAGGATCACCAGTCGCCTGAGTAACTTTGGACTGAAGGTGCAAGCGCAGTTGATTGACGGGCGCCTTTACCCCGGGTACCAGATCGCGGGCATGGTGACGGGCAGATTCGGCTGTCGGAACCCCAACATGCAGAACATGCCTCGGTCGGGCTTCAAACGCTGTTTCAGTGCGCCAGAGGGCTTCGTCTTCGTCACGGGTGACTTGTCACAGGTTGAGTTGCGGGTTGCGGGAATCCTGTCAGGAGATGATGTGATCAATGCTGCTTATAGTAATGGTGAGGATCTGCATCGCAGCATGGCTGCCCGGATGTCAGGTAAGGCACCTGGAGACGTCACCAAGGCTGAACGGACGGCAGCAAAGGCCGTCAACTTCGGACTGCTGTTCGGCGCGGGTGCAGCCACATTGCAGCGGCAAGCGGTCAGCAGTTACGGCGTCGCTATGTCGCTGGAAGAGGCTGAGGACTACCGTCAGCTATTCTTCGAAACATATCCTCAGTTCCGTGAGTGGCAGCAGGATATTGTTAAAACTACCAACTTGCACGAGTCATCTAAAAGCAATCTGATCAAGCTCACCCGTCATTACGACGAGGATGTCTACACGCACGCGATGAACTACCCGATCCAATCGTCTGCCTGGGAGGTGCTCGCACTAGCGATTCTGTATGTCGACAAACATGCCGGAGAGGGTATCCACATCAGTCACCATGTCTACGATGAACTGACGTTATTGGCACCGGAACCCAAGGCAATCGAGGCTGCACATCTGCTGCGGGATGCCTTCTACCACGGATTTCGCACCTGTTTCCCGGGTGCTCCTGACTGGAATCTGGTTGAGATTGGCGTAGGAAAGACCTGGGAAGAGGCGGGGTCAGAGGAGGCAATATTGCTCCTGGAAGAATCAGAGCGCGCGATGGAGATAAAAACGTTATATATCAACGAGATAAGTATGTCTTCCGGTGCTAGCGGGGTATAATTACGGTATGTTTTCTACACGTCACGGGAATAACATGACCTCTAAAGCACAAGTACTCGCCAACCAGCAGAACGCTCAGAAATCAACCGGCCCTAAGAGTCTTGATGGTAAACAGAAAGTCGGTAGCAACCGCATCACCCACGGCATCCTATCAACCAAGTTGCTGCTGGCGGGTGAGGATATCCAGGACTACCAAGCCTTGCTGGGTGACCTGCAGGTGCAGTTACGGCCCGTAGGTGTTCTGGAGCTGAGCCTAGTCGAGAAGGTCGCGGTCATCCTGTGGCGCCAGCGCCGTCTGGTTGGTGCTGAAACTGCCGTTGTCGAGCTGGTGATGACCCCCCAACGAATTGCCAGCGAGGTGAGCTCTTGCATGGGCTTGTCGGGGTTCATTGGTGACAAGATCGAACCTGAAGACCTACAACCGTTCACGCAAGAGCAATCTGAGCTGTTAGATCAATGCAGGGCCATGATAAGTGAATATGACGAGTCCGACTCACTGACCCTGCGCAACCTGAGCAAGGCCGCCCCGTTAATTTACGACCAGTTGACTCAAGATGCCGAGGCGGATAGCGAAACCATCAAGGAGCACCTGGCAGAGACTGGTCTTGAGCAGTACATACAGGACCTAATGGACTGGTGTTACGGTCACGTCCATAAGCTCGAAACCCAAGAGGCACGCCAACCCACCGTCCTCAAGCTTGCGGCGCAGGCCAAGGACAAGCTTGCCGTGCCCTGGCAGAAACTGAATGTGCTCTCGAAATACCAGACGACCCTCGATAATCAGCTATTTAAGGCCATTAAGGCGCTCAGGGATGAGCAGAACTGGCGGATGAGTTTGATGGATGTTGTTTAAGATTGTGGCCGGAGCCGGTGCAAAGATGGGTTTGAATCGTGAAATGCACGAGCTTTTCTAATAATACCAAAATGATCAGGGGCGGGGGCTCCCTAGATTCGACGAATGCACACCTGACCAAGTATATTTTGAATCGCCTCCAGCGGACCCTGTAAATATTTCTGTGTAACTGCAGTGGCTAAATATGATCTGTCAGACGTTCTTCGAACATGATCATAAATCTATTCAGGGCAAGCTTCCAATTTCGGATGGGCATTGTCCACTTTTTTGATGCCGCTTGGATCGCCAGATAAATCACTTTTTTGGCAGATTCATCGGTCGGGAACAGCTTTCTCTTCTTAATAGCCTTGCGTATGACGCTGTTGAGCGACTCTATGGCATTGGTGGTGTAGATCGCCTTGCGGATATCCTCCGGGTAGCTGAACAGGGTATTGAGGTTGTGCCAATGGGCCTGCCAGGAACGACTGATCTGTGGATATTTTTCATCCCAGCGTGCAGCAAACTGTTCCAGGGCCAGCAGGGCTTCTTCCTCTGTCGCAGACTGGTAGATCAGCTTAAGGTCTGAAGTTACTGCCTTGTGCTCCTTCCAGGGCACATACTTCACTGAGTTTCTAACCATGTGGACTATGCACAGCTGGATCTGCGTCGCGGGGAATGCTGAACTGATAGCGTCAGGAAAGCCCTTCAGGCCATCGACACAGGCGCTCAGGATGTCTTTGACGCCACGGTTCTGAAGTTCAGTCAAAACGTTAAGCCAGAACTTGGCACCTTCATTCTCTGCGAGCCACAGCCCTAATAGCTCCTTGTGACCCTCCATATTCACGCCCAGAGCCAGGTGAACGGCCTTGTTGATGACGCGCTTGTCTTGCCTGATTTTCACCACGATACAATCGAGGTAGACAATGGGGTAGATCGCATCCAGTGGCCGAGACTGCCACTCTACGACCTGCTCCAGGACTGCATCGGTAACCTTGGAAATCAGCGCGGCAGAAACGTCAGCGCCATACATTTCCTTGAAGGTCGTGACAATTTCCCGTGTTGACATGCCCTGGGCATAAAGAAACAGGATCTTGTCATCCATGGAGGTAAAGCGGCGCTGATGCTTCTTGACCAACTGTGGCTCAAAGGTTCCAGACCGGTCCCGTGGAGTATCTAACTCGAAAGGGCCGGCAGTGCTCTTGACCGTCTTGCTGGTCGTGCCGTTTTTGCGGTTCGGCGTAACTTCATCGGCCAGATGGGAATCCAACTCGGCTTCCAGTGCTGCCTCGGTAAGCTGCTTGATCAGCGGGGTCAGGACACCATCCTTCCCGGTGATCGCTTTACCTGATTGCAGGGCTTTCAGGGCTTTGTCAAAATCAAACTCTTTGCTCATAGGTCAATCCTCTCATAGTGAGATTAATGGATTGACACAGAATTTCTAACACTCCCATAGTTGTCTGGAAAAGTGGGGCCACCTCAATTGCTTCGAGCAATCGGGGCGTCGTCTCTAATTCAATTCAGCATCTAAGTTTACCTGGAGCCGATTCAATAGGGTATATAGGTGCTTTTCTTCATTCTTTGTCATACCGCGTGTAGCAATCTTTCTAAGGTCTTCAACATTATCTCTTAAAGGTTCCATGAGAGGATCAACTTTTGATGTCAAAAATATTCGCTTTACCCGTCGATCTATGGGGTCTGTCTTTCGAGCAACCCATTTACCTACTTCCAGCTTGTCAATTATCTTTCCCAGAGGTGGTGTCGCCATCGTCAGTTCATTGGCTAACTGGGTTTGTGTCCTACCATCTTCTGAGTACAGTGCCTTAAGTACCTGCCATTGAGCGCGTGTTAATCCAAGATGCTTTACACGCCGGTTAAATAATTTTGAAAAAGCAAGGCTTAGCTCATGGACCTGCACGGCTAGTTGGGTCTCGTTGGGTTTTTTCTTCTTTAGTGTGTTCACTAGCATCCCTTCTGTATTAATTTTGTGCTTCGGCCGTCTTTGACAACTGTCTTGTAAAAGAAGACTTGATTATAATAACCATAGTTATTATCTTAAAGTATAATAGCTAATAAGCTCAACATAGAAGTGCTAATGCAGGTCTACCAAACATGACATTGAAACAACTAAGTAGAAATGAGTTTCGGGAGTATCTTTCACGACCAGAGTTTAGAGATAGCTATACTGGTCTTTCGGGTGTTCATAGTGAGCTCGGCATCAGAATTCTCGATGTGGGGGAAGATGGGGTAACTATGAGTTTTTCTCCGACAGCCTCCATGGCAGGCTCGGTTAGCACGAATAGTTGTGATCTTGGGCCTGTAGCAACGGTGATGGACTCAGCTATGGGTATGAGCGTAATGCTAAGCCTTGAGGAGTTCTCCTCCATTGCTACTCTCGAGCTTCGTACGGACTGGATCGAAAACCCAAGAGCTAATTGTGAAATCAGCGTCAGAACCAAAGTTGATACTGTGGTGGAAGATCTGATTTTTGTTCAAGCAGAGGCATGGCAAGAAGGTTCTGTAACGCCATTTTGCAGGGGTACTGCAAGGTTCATGTTAACCAGGGGAGAGGGCAACCTGTCAAAAGTCATCATGAATGCCGCAAAAGAGCAGGAGTTTCCAGATGAGCGAGGGAGTGTATGACGGACTATAGATCTCTGATCAACAAGATTCCCTACGCCCAATATCACGGTATTGTTTGCCAGGAGGCAGTCTCTGGCATCCAATTTATTCTGCAAGCAGATGAGCGTTTTATCGGAAACCCCATGATTAGAGCATTTCACGGTGGGGTTATTAACGGATTGCTAGGATGCTCCATGCGTCTCACGACCATGCATGCCCAAAACCTAGAGTATCCACCAGAGCTGATTAGCATCACTACGACATTTTTAAGGTCAGCAAAAATAGAAAACGATCTATTTTCATCCGCCAAAATCAACCGCACGGGAAGGCGTGTTGTATCTGTGTCCGCTGATGTTTGGCAGCGCAGAGATGGTGAGGAATTGATCTTGGTGGCTCAAGCAACGGCGTCACTTAAGATATTGGAGAACAAGTCCGCATGAGTTTCAAGAATAGAGTGCAGCTTTGTTTTCGAGGGGCTAGCTGGCTGCCCATTCTAATTATTGTTTTTGCATCAGCTGCCTGTAGTCAGGGTTCTGAATCTCCCTCCCTTATGAAAGAGGCTGCAACAACGGAAGTGGTGAGTGTGGCGGTGGAATACCCTCGGCGCGAGATGGTTAGAGATAAACTGGTAGCGACGGGTACTATAGCTGCTAAGCAAACCAGTGCCATCGGTCCGCTTGTCGAGGGTGTTGTTGAGAAAATTCTAGTCAAAGTAGGCGATCGCGTTAAGAAAGGTCAGGCACTTTTTCAAACTCGAACTGTCGACTTTGTTCGGAGAATCGACGAGATAAAAGCAGGAATAAGGGTTGCTGAAGCAGAAACAGCAAAAACTCAACGTGATTTGGATCGAATTTCTGAGCTCGTAAGCAAAGGATTGGCTGCAACTGCTACGGAGCAGGATGCTGAAACAAACTTGAATATTGCCCTCGCCAGATTGGCGCAGATTAGAACTACGCTACTTGCAGCAGAGCAATCCTTCACTGACACGATTGTCCGTGCCCCCTTTGACGGTGCTATCACAGCGAGATATGTTGATGAGGGTACGTACATGAGCAATCGGTTTTCTGGGATGGGTAGCTCTTCTGTTGTGCAAATACAGGAATGTGAAATTGCTGCCGCGATCCTGTTTACATCTGAGAATAACCTGTCGAAGCTTCATCTAGGATATTCGGGTCAACTCTTTGTTGCTGCGAATGACATGCCGATCGAATCGGAGATACTAATTATTAATGATCGAGTCGATCCTGTTGACAGAACTGCTGAGTTTCGTATGGCATTTCTGAATCCCGACTGCAGGATAAAGGCGGGGCAATTTGTAAGGAGTGAAGTAAATTTGCCTGCGCGTGAAGCTGTTAGCTTATCCCGCTCATCGGTTCAAAGTTCACAAGGAGGTCACTATATCTTTGTCGTAGAAGATGGAAAGGCCCTGAGGAAAAGCATAGAAATTTCTGATCTTAATGTGCTTAGGGTGGAAGTTCTGTCCGAGATTTCCACCGGAGTGAAAGTCATCGTCAATCCTAAAGGTGATTTAAGGGACGGTATGAAAGTCGAGATCAGAAAGTCATGATGTGGTTGGTGAACCTGTCTCTCAAAAATCCGGTTTTTGCCGTGATGATGATTAGCGCCTTAGTTGGGTTAGGTGTCATCTCTACTGATAGGCTAGGTGTCGATTTATTTCCGGATGTTGAATTTCCTTATGTTGTTGTCACGACAAGGCTAGAAGGAGCGTCCCCCGAAACGATCGAAACGGAAGTAACTGATATTATCGAAGAGAGCGTCAACACTATATCCGGCATTGAACTACTGCGCTCTGTCAGTTCGGAAGGGATTAGTCAGGTATTTATTCAGTTTGAACTATCTGAAGACGGAAATATCAAGGCGCAAGATGTAAGAGATCGTGTTCAAATAGCATTGCCTGATTTGCCTGATGGTGTAGATCCGCCAGTTGTTGAAAAGGTTGACCCAGATGCGGCGCCTATCATTTCAGTGATGATTGCCGGCGATATTCCTATTCGCGATTTAACCCGATATGCAGATGATGTTGTAAAAGAAGCCATTCAAAGACTGCCTGGCGTTGGCTCGGTATCTATTGTTGGAGGCAGAGAGAGAGCAATTCGTGTAGAAATCGATGCCAATAAATTACAGAAATTTGGTGTGACGACAGAAGACGTATTGAGGGCGATTCAAAGCGAGCATGTGAAAATGCCTGGTGGGCGTCTGGAGATCAATGGCAACTCGCAGGTATTCGGTATCAGAACAATCGCGGAGGCCACGACGCCAGAGGAGTTTGCCAACATTGCAATTGCTTACCACGAAAATGGCGTAACTATTAGGGTAAGTGACGTTGCGCAGGTGAAGGATGGAATGGAGGACGAGCACTCTGTTGCTTTATTAAATGGACTGCGCGGTGTGTCACTTGAGGTACGCAAGCAGTCGGGTAGAAATACGGTGGAAGTTTCGCGGGTGATAAGAGATGCAGTGCAACGATTGAGTGCAGAAAGGCCAGCAGGTGTCGAGATAATTGTAGCGCGTGATATTGCTCGGTTTATTGAAAGTTCGGTTAAAGATGTCAGTGTTGATCTTATGATTGCTATGGCGCTCGTTGTTTTGGTGACTTTTATATTTTTACTCAATTTTCGGTCAACACTCATTGTTGCGTTGGCAATCCCTACTTCTCTTGTCGCGACTTTTTTTGCTTTTTATCTATTTGACTTCACGATCAATATGCTTACGCTCTTAGCCCTCACTGTTGCTATAGGGTTGCTGGTTGATGATGCAATTGTCGTGGTTGAGGCGATAACAAGGGAGTTGGAGGATGGTGCTTCTCCAATGGAGGCTGCCCGTGAAGGAACAAGAAAAGTTGGTTTGGCTGTGCTTTCTGGAACAGTGGCAACTTTGGCGGTGTTTATTCCAATAGCATTTATGGATGGCATTGTTGGCCGCTTTTTCTTTCAGTATGGTCTGGCAATTGTATTTTCGGTCACGGTATCCTTGCTTGTGGCCATCACGTTGACGCCAATGCTGGCATCCAAGCTGCTAAAAAAAGATGCGACTCCTGTTTGGCTGATGTCCATCAGAAGATTCTGGGACGCCGCAGACAGGAAGTATTCTTCACTGGTTATCTATGCAGTCCGATTTCGTTACCTTGTTTTGTTATTGGCCGTGGGTTCTGTTTACCTCGGTGGTTTTTTCGCCTCACAGGTTCCATCGGGGTTTACAGCCAAGGCGGACCGTAGCGAATTCATGGGAACCGTTGAGTTGCCACTTGGCACAGGGATCGCCGAGTCGGCATACCAGGCAATCCGCCTGAATGACGCGCTGCGCTCAATTGAACATATCGAATCTGTCTTCATTACCGTGGGCGCTGGGGTAAATGGGCGGTCTAACCTGTTAGAACTGTACGTCACCATGACGCCCAAAAAGTCACGAGATGTAAACCAGTTCCCCGTCATGGATGCCGCCCGCCAAGCTATTGCTCGGGTACTCCCTGATGCCACTAAATCCGCTATTGTAGAAGTTCCTTGGGTGAGTGGATCAGGAACATCGAGCTTTGATATTGATTTGAACCTTAAGGGGGCTGATCTTGCTGAAATAGAGTCATATGCAGATGTAGTCATGCAAGAAATGATTTCCAGTGGTCTCTTTTCCGATGTTCAATCTTCTTATCAATCAGGCAGACCTGAAATTCAAGTCGTTATTAATCGCCTTTCCGCTGGCGATCAAGGTGTCAGTGCAAGCAGTTTGGCATCCACGGTGCGGATTGCTTTAGGTGGTGTAGATGCGGTCACCTTTGAGGACCAAGGTAAGCGATACGATGTGAGGATTAGGCTAGCGGAAGATCAACGCCAAAATATTGAAGATTTGGGAAGACTTCAAGTAAGAGGTGCGGATGGCCGTCCCGTTGAGCTTAGTTCGATTTCAGATGTTCAGTTTGTGTCGGGCGCAGCGCAAATAGATCGAGTGGATCGTTCTCGAAAAATTTCTATCCTGGCAAACGCAGCTTCCGGTATCTCTCTTGGGGAGGCAGCAACAAAGTTGAGGGGGATATTAATAGGTTCGCCTCCTCCACAATCGATAACCCATAGTTTTGAAGGCTATGCAAAAAACATGGCTGAATCAGCGGTGGCAATAGGTTTTGCCATATTGCTTGCAGTAATTGCTTTATATATGGTGCTCGCAAGTCAGTTTAACTCCTTCTCCCAGCCTGCAATCATCATGCTCACTGCCCCGCTGAGTTTTTCTGGGGCCTTTGCTGCACTTTATGTCGGTGGAATGGAAGTGTCGCTGTTCACCCAGATTGGATTGGTCGGGATGATGGGGATAGTAATGAAAAATGGAATTCTCCTGGTTGATAGAGCCAACCAGTTAGTGGAACAAGGCATGTCAATTCAAGAGGCTATTACAACAGCTTGTCCTGAGAGGCTACGCCCGGTTTTGATGACAGCACTGTCCGCAATTTTTGGCATGATACCCGTGGCAATTGCAGCATCTGATGGTGCTGAATGGAGGAACGGTTTGGGCGCTCTGCTCATCGGCGGCTTGAGTTCTTCTACCTTGCTAACACTCTTAGTTGTACCTGCAGCCTTTATGATTCCATCCGACATGTCTACGATAAAGCGCTGGGTTTTTGGCAAGTGGTGGGGGCAGCGTGAAGCTCCTCCAGTTTAACGAATACTTCTAATAGGTGACAATGTCGCTCAAGGAGTATTCAAAATGACCAGTAAAAGTCAGTCGTATAAAACGTACACAAGGGTATTTGAGATCGAGGCATTTCGGATGGTGATTCCCCCCTTTTTAGCTCGCTCTTCAAATTGTAGTAAATAGCTCCTGTGAGCCCCACCCCAAATCTGGGCCATCCAAAATTAGAGATTTCCGGCTTCAAAATGCCTCTCAACAAACTCGTTGGGCGATAGATTTCCCAGCGAGGAATGAGGTCGAAAGGCGTTGTAGTCTTCTCGCCAGGCTTCAATCTTCTCTCGTGCATCTTCAATTGACAAGAACCAGTGGCTGTTCAAGCATTCGTCGCGGAAGCTCCCATTGAATGACTCGATGAACGGATTATCTGTAGGCTTACCCGGCCTTGAGAAGTCCAGCGTCACTTCACGCTCGTACGCCCAGCGATCCAGCTCCTTCGAGATAAACTCGCTGCCGTTGTCCACTTGAATACGCTCCGGTATGCGGCCATGTGCATCGCCAATCAGCTCAAGCAGGCTAACCACATGCTCTCCCCGAATGCCTTTGTCAACATGAATCGCCAGACACTCACGACTAAAATTGTCGACTATAGTTAACGCCCGAATACGCGCCCCGTCAAACAGGTTGTCGGCAACAAAATCCATGCTCCAACACTGGTCCACCGTGACCGATTCTGGTCGCTCCATGCGCCGAGCTGCGGCAACATGGCGTCTGGGTCTACGTCGTCGCAGGTTTAATCCTTCCTCGCAGTATATTCTGTGGACCTTCTTGTGATTGACGAGCCAGCCTTCCCGTCGCAAAAGAACGTGAATCCGTTGGTAGCCATATCTGACCCGGGCTGCCGCGATCTCTTTGATCCGTTCTCGAAGGGCCGTATCCGGGTCCTTGCAGGACTAATACTCATAGGCTGTCCTGTGCGTGAGCAACACTCGGCAGGCTCGTCGGGTGGCGACTCGATAGGAATCACGCAGAAAATCAACCAACTGTCGCTTTCTGGCTGGCTTTAGAGCTTTTTTGTCAGTACATCCTGCAGCATCTGCTTGTCGAGGCTGAGATCCGCGACCATCCGCTTCAGGCGCGTATTCTCCTCTTCAAGCTGCTTCAGTCGCCGCAGCTCCGATACGCCAAGCCCGCCATACTTCTTCTTCCAGTTGTAGAAAGTCGCTTCAGAAATCCCCATCTTGCGGCAGACTTCTGAGACCCTGGTGCCTGTCTCCGCCTGCCGCAAAGCAAACGCAATCTGCTCTTCGCTGTACTTCGTCTTCTTCACAAAATCACTCCTCTGCTATCGTGATTTTGCCAGAATCTTCTAGTTTTAATTGGCCTGGATTATTGGGGGGAGGTCAGCCAGACGTTATTGGCAAAAGAATATGGACCTGCTTATGGGCACAGTATTGGGAGAGGACTTTCCGTTGGCGACAAGTATGCAAAAAGATTTTTCTGTTAGAAAAGAGAATCTAATTTTTGGACGCAATGAGCCAGCACTTCAATATTTTCATCGGAAGTTGTCGGAGCGTCTCGGAGGGAAATCTCTTTTTTGAGTTCCTGCCTGCAGATCCGAAAGCCAAGGTACGTAGTGAGATATTAGTCGAAGAAGACCAACTGAACGGTATTTTGCATGTGAGCAAACCTTTGCGGATGCCCACCCTGATAGCTGAAGAGACGCGCCTGACGATTTATCGGGGGTATGCCGGAGTTGAATTGTTTGGTCTGAAGAGCGATCCCCCTGAAAGCCACAACCAGCAGGACAATAACACGCTGCGGGCGCCTATGACTGAGCGCTTGGCGCGGGCGATCAAGGGCAGTGATGATATTTCACCAAAACCCACGTTTTTTGCCTGAAGCGAGATGGGTTCCGCTACTTTGGTGCTGGCGGCAGTGCGCTCTGGCTTGTTTCCGGCATCACCTATATGCGCAAGGTGTTTGATAGTTTGGGGGGCTTGTCTAGACCTCGCTTGCTGCGAATCAGGCCTCTGGCCAAATGTTTGTGTTCCATGGCAGAGGACTTGACCGGATCTATGTGCTGTGGATGGATGGCTACGGTTTATGCCTGTTTTATAAGCCTCTGGTCGAAAGCAGCTGCGTTCTTCAATGCTAAAACTGATTAGAAAGTATAACGTGGTTGGGGCATACTCGCATCGGCAGCGAGCGTACTTTGTCACTTTACTCTGGCCCCAGCATTATTGGAGCTATTCAATGGGGTAAATAGTCTACAAGGGGATTTATGAAATTTGATTTAATGACTGGCGGGTTAAACTGGTCACAAAGTGCTGAGATCGCCCAGCAATTAGAACAGCAAGGCTTCTGCGGGATGTTGTTCACTGAAGCAGCCAAGGTCCCCTGGATGATGATTGCCTCGGCTGCCATGGCCACAAAATCTCTAGAGTTTGGCACCGGTATTGCAGTTGCCTTTCCGCGTAGTCCGATGATGAGTGCTCAAATAGCTTGGGAGTTAGCTGAGAACACTGGAGGTCGATTCAGGCTTGGGTTGGGTAGTCAGGTAAAAGGTCACGTTGAGCGCCGCTATGCCAGTCAGTTCCACAAACCAGCGCCGCAGATGCGCGACTATGTTTCTGCGGTTCATGCTTGTTTAAGAGCATTTCGTCAGGAAGAAAAACTTCATCACGAGGGGCCCTACTACAATCTGAGTTTGCTTCCCTCTCAATGGTCGCCCGGTCGTCACGAGTTCGAAGACATCAAAATTGATATCTCGGCAGTGGGGCCTTTCATGTGCCGTGTTGCCGGCGAACTCTGCGATGGCGTGCATGTGCATCCGATGCACTCTTTGCACTATCTACAAAATCGCCTTATTCCTGATGTCACAGCCGGGGCAACCAAAGCTGGCCGGACTTTATTGGACGTCGATCTCATAGTGCCGGTGTTTGCGATCCCTGGTGATACGCGAGAAGAACGTGCGGTCATGCTTCAGCGAGCCAGAACTCAAATTGCATTCTACGGTTCTACGCCAAACTACGCTTACCAATTTGATGACCTTGGCTTCGAAGGCACGACGCCTAAACTTGGCGCGTTAATGAAACAGGGTGACATAGCAGGGTTAGCGAATACAATCAGTGATGAAATGCTGGCGCATTTTGCTGTCGAGGCTAAATGGGATGATATGGCAGACGCCCTCCTTGCACGATACCAAGGCATAGCGAGTCGTGTTGTGACCTACCTTGCTGCTGAGGACATACACCGAAATCCCTCTAACATAAATCGTTGGGGAGAAATTGCGAGAGCGGTTGCCGCGGCATAGCGAACCTATCTCGGCGGGAGAAGGCAAGACGGGGAGGATAGTAAATATAGACCACATTTACCCTGGATTGCAAAAGCATGCTGATTGGCGTTTCTTGTTAGAAGAAGTCTGTGGAGGTAATGTTTTGGTAGGGAAACGCCAATGCCAGATATCATGAAATCAGGTCCAAGCCTAAACTAGGGTACGCATGTCACGTATCAGACGCCTATCACAAAATATCCCACTAACAAAATTTTTTGCGTTCTCAGGGAGGTGCGGCTTAAACGACTTATTCTCCTCGTTCTTATTCTCATGATTTAAAGAAGGGGTTCTGCCCCATCTCCACGGGCGTTTTTGAATCGCCTGTGTGCCCCTCAGGTCTACCTCGCGACACCTCACCGGATACGACGATTATGGGTTCACTTGATGTAGTGAATCACGTTGGCCGTGGCACTGTCCAAGGTCGGATACTTCATGTGATGAGTTGCCTTCTGTATCAGCATGTCGAAGAAGCCCTCGTATGCTGCGTTGTCACCACCGTGCTCCACTGCACTCATTGAGCAGATTAGTGCTTTTCGGTTGGGGAGGGCCTTGGTGATCGCCGCTTCAAAAATGACGGCCTTGGGAAGCAGTCGATGTACACCAGGCTTCAAGGGTCCAGAATGCGTCACAGGGCTCGAACTTCGAACAGACTACAGGGTATGTCAAAAGGCTCAATGCTCCTCCAAGGTACTCTGAGGGCTTCTGGAAAGGGGTGTCGCGCCACTGCAGCGTTCGGCTAGTCACCGATTTTGGCGATTCTCCCTGCCCAATCGATCGAGTCTGTGCCCCTGGTAGATTATTCCAGGATGCCGCTGGCGTTGGTGTGCTCTAACCGTGCTGGCGTATCCACCGCGTAGCCTCGGCGAGCCAGGTAACAAAAGAGTAGTAGGGCGTTGGCAGCTGGCGATAGTGGGTGTTCTGGACGGTCAACCAATCAATAATAATATTGATGGTCGTTTTGATGGTCAAGAAAGTCTCGCGCATAAAAAGCCCATAATATCATGGGCTTAGGTGCTCTATATGGCGGAAGAGGTAGGAGTCGAACCCACCAGGCACGTATTCGCACCTCAACGGCTTTGAAGGCCGCGCACCCCACCGGGAGCGACGCTCTTCCGTCTGAGATTGTACGCGTAACCGCTAACCTCTGGCTATGTTCATCTTCTGAAAATGACTTTTCATCTTAATAAATGCTTGTTTGCAGGTGCTTGTTCAAAGTTTGCTCAAAATCGTAACTTTGTCGCCGCTAAATTATCGCCTCAGCTAAAGCCCGCTCTCCGCGGGCCGTATAGGTGTGGGTCGTATTGTCTATACCGGGATATGCGTGCCAGAAGCATTGGTACTCACTGGGTTTTGTGCCACGTGGGGGAATATTTCCTTGAACAGGCTCAACATATTTTGGGTTGAACGCCTGTCTGCCGCCTCATGCAGGCGTCCTGGTGGTCCTAGTCGTGGCGGTAGTGCAAAACCATGTGGGGTTTTAGCGTGGTGATGGAAGCTCCAATCTACCCCTGCCTCATCCATTTCTGCGAAGAAGCGCTGCTTGCTCTCATCGGATACCAAGTGATCGTCTGCGCCGTTTTCAATGACGATAATGGTACCTGTATTGTAGTTATTCGGGCTTAACCTGAGGGTGGGTCGCTCCGCGCCATAGTGGCCAGGGTTTGGGTCTTCGCCTGTTTGTAGCAGCCCGTGAAATGACACGACACCCGATAAGTTGAGTCCGCCGCGAACCCCTTCAATAACCGCCATGCCGCCAAAGCAATAGCCAATGGCCGCGGGCGCTGTATGAGATTCCACGGATGCCTCGGCTAGGCCTGCGTCGATCCAAGCGCCTAGCAACCCACGGAAGTATTCGTGGTCGTGGTCTAGCCGGACCATGGCTCTGAAGCATTTGTTTTGAAAATCTTGGATTTTTTCAGGGTCGGTTGGGAAATCGCGCTCACCGTCTGGTACGTCTGCGCCATACATATCGATGGCCAGGCCAACAAAGCCAACTCTGGCTAAATATTCGGCCACGTCGACATCAAAAGACTTAAGTCCTTGATAATTGTGGATCACAATGACCAGTGGACGTGGTCCGAGTTCAGCCGCAGGCGCTACCAGATTTGCTGAGTAGTCATTGCCGCGAAAGTTAATGCTCATGGATTTTCTTTGCAGGCTTAAGTCTTCTGCCCACATTTGTGTGTCAGTCATTGCGTGTCTCCTTAGGTCTTTTTCAAATTTGGTGCGCGCCGTTAGGGGTAGGTGCCTAGAACAATGCGTTGGTTTTCTTGTCTGCGCGTAAAGCCTTTACCGTCAAAATATTCCAATACGTCTATGGCTACATTTCTGCCAATGCCGGTATGGTCGCGAAATTCTCTAACCGTGAAGGCCTTGGTCTTTTGATTGCCAGCGGCTAACGACTTTATCTCTTTAGCGATGTCTACTAACTGTTGGGGTAGATAGTAGCGGTGGCTAGCTATGTTCACTAATAAGCCGCGCTTAACCAATTCGTTCATGCTCCGCTCTAAATCTTGCTGAGGCTTGCGCATGGTTTTTGAGAGGTCGCCGCTGCTGGGGGGTTGTTTGGCGTCCAGAACCTTTTCTAATCGCTCCCATAAATTGAGTAGCGGGGCGGGTAGGTCTATTTTTGCGCCTTGTAATTTATATACGCCGCCGGTGTATTCCAGCGCTTTTTCGTTGATCAATTCGTTTAAAAGCATCTGCCTAAAAAGGCCAGGCACTTCAACAAATTCATTTTCTTTGAGTCCTTGTTCGCTTTTTGCATTGCTCGCGAAGTCCATAACGCTAGCCTTAAGCTCTAGCCAGTGGGTTTCTGTGAGGGCGATTTCGCCACTCCGTCGTAGACTTTTTGCGTCAGTTATTCTTTGGAATTGCGCGTCACCCAAATGCCAGAAATCAGCAAACTCTGCCAAATTGGTAGGGCCGTTAGCGAGTAATTGATTCAGACACTGTTCTGGGTTGCTGTGGGTATGTGCTTTGAGTTTGCTTAGACGCTTTGCATCATTCCTACGGCTTTGATTGTCGTTGTCTGCGTAGATAACTTCTCCGCCACCTAGGGTTAAATCCAAACTTTGATCGCGCAGTACAATTCTGTCCCCCTGTTGGCAGGGCAGCGCTTCATCACAAAGGATGTCTGCAATTAGCGTAGTCGAGTCTAGCTTGTGCAGGGCGGCCAATCTCCCTGTGCTGTGACTGGTCGCATGATAGATGTGTATGGGGGTCCAATTCTTTATTGTCCGAGGGAAGTCTTTGTTGGCTTCTAATTTTATAGTCAGGTTTTTGTAACCTTGACTGGGTTGTTGGATGATCCAATCGCCACGCTCGACCGCTTCAATGCCGGTAATGTTCAGCGCGCATCGGTCGCCAGGGGTCGATTGCTCTACTGCTTTGTCTTGCGCGCGAATGCCGCGAATGCGTATTTTTTTGCCGGTTGGGTAGTGAATTAGCTGTTGGTCTATTGCAACTGTACCGGCGTGTACGGTACCTGTGACCACTAGCCCTGCGCCTTTTACGGTAAAGGAGCGGTCTATGGCTAACCTGAATGGTTTTTGGTTTTGCTTAGCGCGACTGGGATTGGCTCTGCTGCGCAGATGGGACAACAGATTTTCTGTGCTTACAGGATTTTCAGTAGAGGTTTGAAACACTTTAGCGTTTTCTAAAAAACTCCCGTCCACCAAATTTTTTATTTCGTCTAGGCAATCTGCAATGCGCGCCTCATCTACCCGGTCGCACTTGGTTAGCGCAATGGTGCCCTCATTCACACCGATTAAGCGCAGTATTTCTAGGTGTTCACGGCTTTGCGGCATAGGCCCATCATCAGCAGCGATCACCATCAGCGCATGTTGGTGGCTGGCAACTCCGGCAACCATATTGTGAATAAACTTGTGGTGACCGGGCACATCAACGAAACCAATGTCGCCTTCGTCGATATAGGCAAAGCCAAGATCAATAGTGAGTCCGCGTTTTTTCTCTTCAACAAGGCGATCTGTTTCTACCCCGGTAAGCGCTTTGACTAATGAGGTTTTACCGTGATCGACATGGCCTGCTAGGGTGATAATCATGATGTGAGTTTGCCCAACTGGGCGCACAGTTCGTCAATGTGATCGGCGCCTCGCATATCTAACAGAACGCTGTCGTCGTGTATTCTACCAACTACGGGAACATCTAAATTGCGCAGTGCTTTGGCAACGCTGTCTGGACTGATGCTTGGGTGGGTGATCTGCACTGCCAAGCTTTCGATGGTTTGGTCGGGTAGCGCACCACTGCCAATCTGTACTTCGCTGGCAACGACTGTGCTTTGATAAGTGTCTGGCAGGCTTGCACTGACTTGTTCTGCTCTTGCAGCTAGTTCGTGTTGTGTCAGTTGCAGTGTACGCAGCAGTGGCAGATGTTTGTGCAGCGACTCTGGATTTTCATAAAGTTTCAGTGTCGCTTCTAGAACTGCCAGAGTGATTTTGTCTGCGCGCATGGCTCGCTTCATGGGGTTTTTACGAATTTGTTCAATGAGTTCGCGTTTGCCCGCAATGATGCCGGACTGCACGCCGCCTAACAATTTATCTCCGCTGAAAGTCACTAAATCTATACCCTCCGCTAACACTTGCTGTGGTGTGGGCTCTGCGGGGAGACCCCAATGGGTGAGGTCGACTAAACTGCCGCTGCCTAAGTCTATGCAGCTGGGTACGCCGCTGGCTTTAGACATTCTGGCTAAATCCGCAGGGCCAACGGATTCGGTAAAGCCTTGTATGTAAAAGTTGCTTGGGTGGATTTTCAGTAGCATTGCTGCGCGGTCAAGCACCTCTTCAAAATCTGACGGCCTAGTGCGGTTGGTGGTGCCAATTTCCAGCAACGTGCAGCCGGATCGACTCATCAGTTCTGGTAGGCGAAAGCTGCCACCAATTTCCACTAATTCGCCCCGGGACACAGGTACCTCTTTATTTAGAGCGAAAGTGTTGAGCACAATCATCAGCGCGGCGGCATTGTTGTTAACAATTGTCGCGGCTTCGCAGCCGGTTAAGCTGCAAATGCGTTGTTCTACAATGGCATCTCTGTCACCACGGCGTCCTGCGGTTATGTCGTATTCTAGATTCATGGGCCGTGTAACCAATGGCTCTATGTCTCGCCACAGTTCGCGGCTCAACAGCGCTCGGCCCAAGTTGGTGTGAATGATGGTGCCGGTAAGATTGAAGATAGGCGTGTAGCCAACTTTGCCCAACTGGCCTTTGATCGCTTGGTCGTAGCCAATGGGGGTCGCAGCCCAGTCCGGGACGCTTTTATTTTTGCGCATGTTTTGCTGCAGTTCGCGGATGGCGTTTTTGACAGTTTGCAGTCCGTACTCGGTAAGTAGGTTTGCTAATTCTGGCGCTTGGAGCAAGCTATCTACCGCCGGTAGATCTCGAAGTTCAGGCATGCTGGTACTCAAATATTTCCATTTACTTTAGGGTCTACTATACGTCGATTTTTCTTCTGGCGTTTAGATTCATTCTGCCTTGTTTTCGCTCAAATGAGATTTTGAGCTTTGGCTTATCAGTTGGTTTAGTAGGTTTTGTAGGTTTAGAGGGCGCACTAGAGCACTGCCGGGTTTTCTGTTCGGTTACGTCTTAGTGGTGGATAGTTTATGGTTACTGTTCAACATTTATAGAGGAACAGGGCTATGGCAGAACAAAAAGGGCAGGTCGCTTTTATTGGCCTAGGTGTGATGGGTTATCCAATGGCGGGGCACTTGGTTAAGCAGGGATATTCTGTCAGTGTTTACAACCGCACAGGGTCGAAGGCCGAGTCGTGGTGCTCTGAATATGCCGGGTTGGCCGCAGCGCAGAACCTTAAATTGCAGGCGTTTAAAACTCCGGCTGATGCAGCCAAAGGCGCTGATGCAGTGTTTGTTTGTGTGGGTAACGATGACGATGTTCGCCAAGTGACCATGGACGAGCAGGGTGTGCTCAGCGGTATGGATGCGGGGACGTTGTTGGTCGATCACACCACTGCGTCGCAGGGTCTGGCCTTAGAACTCAATGCCGCTTGTGCGCAGCGCGGTTTGGGCTTTCTTGATGCACCTGTTTCCGGTGGTCAAGCGGGCGCTGAAAATGGCGCCCTTACGGTTATGGTGGGTGGCAGTGATGACCACTTCGCCAGAGCCAGTGACTACTTTGAAGCCTATGCAAAAAAGTATGCATTGATGGGCGCGGCTGGTGCAGGGCAGTTAACTAAAATGGTCAATCAGATTTGTATCGCCGGTGTGCTTCAGGGTTTGTCTGAAGGAGTGCACTTTGCCCAGCAGGCAGGGCTAGATGTGGGCAAGGTGGTGGACGTTATTGCTCAAGGGGCAGCGCAGTCGTGGCAGATGAATAACCGTGCTAGCACCATGGCAGAGAACGAATACGAGTTCGGGTTTGCGGTAGATTGGATGCGTAAAGACTTGTCTATTGCGCTGGCGACTGGCCGATCTTTAGATGCACGACTACCAATGACCGCATTGGTGGATCAATTTTATGCTGACGTTCAGCAAATGGGCGGAGGACGTTGGGATACTTCCAGTTTGCTGCGTAGATTGAGCGTAAAAAATTAGGCCCCTTCTTTGCAAAACAGTTGGAGGTGAGCGCGTTAAAAATCCTGAGAACCCATGCCTCGACGCTAGAAGGTGGTAGGGCGATGAAGCGGCTGGCGTCAGCCGCTCACGCAGTTTAGTCGGCGCGGTTTAGCGCTTGTCTACTTCAACAAAATCTCGCTTGGGGCTGCCTGTATACAGCTGGCGAGGGCGTCCAATCTTATAAGGGCTGCCGATCATTTCGTTCCAGTGTGCAATCCAACCGGGTGTTCTTCCGGTGGCAAAGATCACGGTGAACATTTCTACTGGAATGCCGATGGCCTTCAAGATAATGCCTGAGTAGAAGTCGACATTTGGGTACAAGCGCTTTTCTACAAAGTACTCGTCTTCAAGGGCAATGCGCTCTAACTCGCGAGCCATAGCCAGAATAGGATCGTTGTCTACGCCCAGTTCTTCCAATACTTCGCGGCAGGTTTGCTGCATTACGGTGGCGCGAGGGTCGTAGTTCTTATAAACCCTGTGACCAAAGCCCATGATTCGGAATGGATCATTCTTATCTTTCGCTTTGCGGATGTACTCTGGAATGTTGTCCACGCTGCCAATTTCGTCGAGCATGTTGAGTACAGCTTCGTTAGCGCCGCCGTGGGAGGGGCCCCAAAGTGCTGCGATGCCTGCCGCAACACTTGCGAAAGGGTTGGCACCAGTAGAGCCTGCCAAGCGAACGGTAGAGGTGGAGGCGTTTTGTTCGTGGTCAGCGTGCAACAGGAAGATGCGGTCCATTGCGCGAGCAAGGGTTGGGCTGACTTTGTATTCTTCGCAAGGAGTCGCAAACATCATGTGCAGGAAGTTTTCTGCATAGCCCATGTCATTGCGTGGGTAGATGAACGGCTGGCCTTGAGAGTGCTTGTAGCTCATTGCTGCCAGAGTAGGCATTTTAGCAATAAGGCGATGGGCTGTGATTTTACGATGTTCTTCATCGTCGATGTCTAGTGAGTCGTGGTAAAAGGCAGACAGTGCGCCAACCACACCACACATAATAGCCATTGGGTGAGCGTCTGGGCGGAAGCCTTGAAAGAAGGTGCGCAGCTGCTCGTTGACCATCGTGTGGTTTTTGATGGTGCTGACAAACTCTTCTTTTGCGGTACCTGAGGGCAGTTCGCCGTTCAGAAGCAGGTAGCAAAGCTCTAGGTAATCTGATTTTTCTGCCAGTTGATCGATAGGATAGCCTCTGTGCAAAAGAATACCTTGGTCGCCGTCAATGTAGGTGATGCCAGATTCGCAAGCTGCGGTAGAAACAAAGCCTGGGTCATATGTGAAGTAGCCTTGACCCGTGAGTTTGCCAACGTCAATGACGTCTGGTCCTAAGCTACCGGCGTAGATGGGTAGTTCGATTGGTGCATCTACCCCGTCGATAGCGAGTGTTGCGTGTTTGCTTGTCTGATCAGCCATTGTTCTTCCCATTTGTTGCTCTGCATGAGGTGGCGGAGCTATTTCTAATTGTTGGTCCATGCAATATTGGTTTTATTATGGATGCGCGGTTGTGAGCATATACGTTTAGTACGGGGTTGCTCTATTTTTTGTGCAGGTCAAAAAACTGCAGGGCGCAATGATTGACGAAACTGAGTTAATTTTCCAGTTTGACAAACCACTAGTTAGCGCTTTTGGGGGAATTTCTTAGACTTTATTTACTCTCGGCAGCATTGGATCTAGATTTTGGAGGGTTCCGGTGTCACCTTAAGGTGGTCGAATTTTACAGGTCGGCGGAAGTGCGCGCTCCACAGCGAGAAAAAAGAGCAGAATGTTGCTACTTTCTTGTGACATAGCTTGGCTTTGATGGCGTAGGCTACTAAAATATCGCGCCTGTCGCAGTCCAGTGGCAGATGGGAGCCTCCGTCAGCTTCGGCAGCTGCTCAATGCACTTGTTTCGATTACTAATTTTGGGATAGAGAGAATGAAGACAGATAGACCTGTCAACTTGAACCTGCTTGTGTTCAGTTTTCCGTTGGCCGCAATCGTGTCCATCACACACCGTATTACTGGGGTTATGCTGTTTGTGGGTGTGGCTTTCGCGCTCTATGCTCTCGGTTTAGCAACGTCCTCTGAGCAAGGGTTTGCCGAGGCGAAAGTGCTGGTTGCTCAACCTTTAGGCATGTTCATTCTGCTGGGCCTCATTGCGACACTGACCTTTCACATCATTGCTGGACTAAAGCACCTGCTTATGGATTTTCACGTTGGTGACACAGTGGGCGCAGCACACTTTGGTTCTATCGCAGTGATCGTCCTCACCCTCATCGTTACAGGCGCAATAGGAGTCGTATTATGGTAACCCAAGTACTTAACCTGACTCGCAGCGGTCTTTCTGATTACGTTGTTCAGCGCGCTACGGCGGTGATTTTAACCGTCTACACTGTTTGGGTCATGGGGTTCTTTCTGCTCACACCTGAGATGAGCTACCAAATCTTGGTCGGCTTTTTTTCCAGTGCACCTATGCAGATAGCCAGCACGCTCGCGGTTCTGTCTACCGTTGCCCATGCCTGGATCGGCATGTGGACCATCGGCACAGATTATCTGCTGGAAGCGCACGTTGGCAGTTACTCCACGGTTATTCGTTTTGCGTACCAAGCAGGGTGCTTGCTGGCGCTATTTATTTATCTGGTCTGGGCATTCCGTCTGGTCTGGCAATTTTAGGAAGTTTTAATGTCTCAAATTCGTAAAATGGAGTTCGACGGTCTTATCGTCGGCGGTGGTGGTTCCGGGTTGCGTGCGTCGTTGCAACTGGCTCAATCAGGGTTGAAGACTGCTGTTATCAGTAAAGTATTCCCCACTCGGTCGCACACAGTGTCTGCCCAAGGCGGTATTACCTGCGCTATTGCCAGTGATGACCCCAATGATGATTGGCGCTGGCATATGTATGACACCGTCAAAGGGTCAGACTACATCGGCGACCAAGATGCTATTGAATACATGTGTTCAGAAGGGCCACAAGCGGTCTTCGAACTAGAGCACATGGGTTTGCCTTTCTCCCGCACTGAGGAAGGGCGTATTTATCAGCGACCTTTTGGTGGTCAGTCTAAAGGTCCCGATGATCCTACTCAGGCTGCTCGTACCTGCGCTGCAGCTGACCGTACCGGTCACGCATTGCTCCACACTTTATTTCAAGCCAATGTTAAGGCCAACACAACCTTTCTGAACGAGTGGTTTGCCGTTGACATGATAAAGAATCAAGACGGCGTAATCGTTGGCGTTATTGCGATCTGCATCGAAACGGGTGAACTTGTTCACGTCAGCTCTCGCGCAACTGTCGTTGCAACCGGTGGTGCAGGGCGTATTTACGCGTCGACTACTAACGCATTGATGTGTACGGGTGACGGCATTGGTATGGCTCTGCGTGCAGGCGTCCCCGTACAAGATATGGAAATGTGGCAGTTCCACCCAACCGGGATTGCCGGTGCGGGTACTTTGGTCACAGAAGGCTGTCGTGGTGAGGGTGGATACCTCATCAATAAGGACGGTGAGAGATTTATGGAGCGCTATGCGCCAACAGCGAAAGACCTTGCAGGTCGAGATGTCGTTGCACGCTCTATGGTTATTGAAATTCTCGAAGGGCGTGGTTGTGGTCCGGATGGCGACCATGTGATGTTGAAACTCGATCACCTCGGTGAAGATGTCTTGAACAGTCGTTTGCCAGGTATTCTTGAACTATCAAGAACTTTTGCCCACGTAGACCCAGTGAAAGAGCCAATTCCTGTCGTGCCTACTTGCCACTACATGATGGGTGGTATTCCAACACAGGTCAGTGGCCAAGCGCTAACACAAAATGCTCAGGGCGAAGACGTCTCTGTGGAAGGCCTATACGCAGCAGGCGAAGCCGCTTGTGTTTCTGTCCACGGTGCTAACCGCCTAGGTGGCAACTCGCTGTTAGATTTGGTGGTCTTTGGGCGTGCTGCAGGTATGCACATCGAAGAGGTTATGCGCCAAGGTGTAAGCTATAGAGAAGCCAGTGAGTCCGATGTTGAAGCTTCTATGGAACGCTTGAACCGTTGGAACGAATCTACCAGCGGCGAGTCGATCTTCGATCTGAAGAAAGAGCTGCAAACCACTATGCAAAATAGCTTTGGTGTTTTCCGTACTGAAAAGAACATGCAAGAGGGCATGAAGTCGCTTTCTGATCTGCGTGAGCGTATTGGACAAGCACATCTGACCGATAAGTCCTCTGCCTTTAACACTGCGCGTTTAGAAGCACTAGAGCTAGACAACTTGCTTGAAGTCGCCGAAGCAACCGCTGTTGCTGCAGAACACCGCAAGGAAAGCCGTGGTGCGCATGCGCGTGACGACTTCCAAGAACGCGATGACGAGAACTGGTTGCATCACTCTATGTATTACGCAGATGGTAAGCGCGTAAATAAACGTGAGGTGAACTTTTCTCCAAACACTATGGAAGCCTTTGAGCCTAAAGCCCGGGTTTATTAGAGAAAGCGTTAGTTAGAACATAATTTTAAAGATTAGGTAATAAACAATGAAAGTAAGTGTTTATCGTTATAACCCCGATATCGACGAAGTGCCGGTAATGAGGGATGTTGAAGTGGATCTACCTGAAGGTAAGGACCTGATGGTTTTGGATGTACTTCATTTAATGAAAGATGTGGATCCAACTTTGAGTTTCCGCCGCAGCTGCCGTGAAGGGGTATGCGGATCGGACGGCATTAATATGAATGGCAAGAACGGCTTGGCGTGCATTACCCCAGTTTCTGAGGTGGTGAAGCGTAACAAGTTAGTACTGCGCCCACTGCCTGGTTTGCCGGTTGTGCGTGACCTAGTGGTAGATATGACGCAGTTCTACGATCAGTACGCTAAAGTACAACCGTACCTGGTGAACAAAGAGCCAGCACCGTCCATGGAACGTTTGCAGTCTCCAGAGGACAGAGAAAAGCTAGATGGTCTATATGAGTGTATCCTGTGCGCTTGTTGTTCTACCTCTTGCCCTTCGTTTTGGTGGAATCCTGACAAGTTCATTGGCCCAGCAGGGCTGTTGCAGGCTTATCGCTTCTTGGCGGATACGCGAGATACTGCCACTGAAGAGCGTCTGGCGAATTTGGACGACCCTTTTAGTGTGTTCAGGTGCCGTGGCATCATGAACTGCGTAAGCGTTTGTCCGAAAGGCTTAAATCCTACCCGAGCAATTGGTAAGATCCGCACAATGTTGATGCAGCACGGTACCTAGTTCAATTTAGGCAGGGTTCTGAACCAATAGACCTGCCGACAGGGCACTGTAGACAAAGCGCTGGATGGAGTTAACCAGCGCTGCGGAAGCAAAGAAAAGACGCCAAAAAAAACAAAGAAACAAAGAAAGAAGCGCAGAAAGAGCAGAAAGCGCAGAAAGACAAATACTGAAGGCCAAAGCGAAAGGCGAAAGGCACAAAGTAAAAAAGCACAAGTAAAAAGAGAAACACAAAGAAGCTTTACTAACGTGAGCTCCACTTTCAGCACATATCAAAATGTGCGAAGGCCAGACAATTTGATGATTTCGCACACAGAATTTTGGCAAGCTGAGGGGTTTGGTTAGAGTCCTCGATCTTGTGATTATAGTCTCGCAATCCACTATGGCGCCTATGGAAGGTGCAGAAGAGGAAGAAATTGACCGAAGGATTCATGCAGCGCATGTTGCGTAGTTCACATTTAGGTGGACAAAATGCAGCCTATATTGAAGGCTTGTACGAAAATTATCTTGAAGATCCCAGCTCCGTACCAGAGATGTGGCGAAGCTATTTTGATACGTTGCCAATGCTCGATGGCACGATTGGCCCAGATACCCCTCATTCCACAGTGGTTCAGCATTTCGAGCGATTAGGTCGTAATAGACTCAAAGCCCGCCCAGAAAAAGTCTCCACGCAAATTTCCAATGAACATGAAACACGCCAAATGCGCGTGCAAGATCTCATTGCCGCTTACCGCCATCGCGGACACAAAAGAGCCAATATAGATCCACTGGGTATGATGGAACGTCCGCCTGCGCCGATGCTGGAATTGGGCTATCACCATCTTTCTCCAGCGCACTTAGATGAAATTTATCAGACCGGGTCCTTTCACTACGGTGATGGCAGCGCTAAGTTGCGCGACCTAGTTGATGCGCTTGAGCAAACCTACTGCGGTTCTATCGGCGCAGAGTATATGCACATTGTGGATGCCGCGGAGCAACTTTGGGTGCAGCAGCGCCTAGAAAGTGGTCGCGGACGCTCTAATTTTGACGCATCGCAAAAGCACCGCATTTTAGAGCGACTAGTGGCTGCCGAGGGCTTAGAGAAGTATTTGCATCGTCGTTATCCGGGTACCAAGCGATTTGGTCTGGAAGGCGGTGAAAGCCTCATTCCCATGCTGCATGAGTTGTTGCAGCGCTTGGGTGGGCACGGTGTTTTAGAATCTGTAATTGCTATGGCGCATCGTGGACGATTGAATGTCTTGGTCAACGTTCTGGGTAAAAATCCAGGCGAGCTTTTTGACGAATTTGATGGGCGTGTGCACAGCGATCACGGCTCAGGTGATGTTAAATATCACCAAGGGTTCTCATCCAATGTAATGACGCCTGGCGGTGAAATGCACCTTGCGCTTGCGTTTAACCCGTCGCACTTAGAAATTGCTAACCCAGTAGTAGAAGGTTCAGTGCGCGCCCGACAAGACCGTCGTCGCGATTATGAAGGCGATTCTGTCGTACCTATTATTATCCATGGTGATGCGGCTTTTGCTGGCCAAGGTGTGGTTATGGAGACATTTCAAATGTCTCAAACTCGTGGCTTCAAGACCGGTGGCAGCGTTCATATTATCGTCAATAACCAAATCGGTTTCACCACTCACAGACAAATTGATGCGCGCTCAACAGAGTACTGCACCGAAGTGGCTAAAATGGTTCAAGCGCCTATTTTGCATGTAAATGGCGACGACCCAGAAGCGGTTATATTTGCGACCCAGTTAGCCGCTGATTACCGCATGGAGTTCCGCAAGGATGTGGTCATTGATTTGATTTGTTATCGCCGTCGCGGCCATAACGAAGCTGAAGAGCCCATGAAAACTCAGCCTATGATGTATCAAAAGATACGAACGCAGAAAACCGTTTGCAGTATTTACGGTGAAAAGATGGTTGAAGATGCGGTTGTCGATCAAAATGAAATCGAAGCCATGACCGAAGGGTATAGAGACACACTAGAGGGCGGCAAGAGTGTTGCGTTGAGTTTAGTTCAAGAACCCGACAGCAAGTTTTTTGTTAACTGGAATCCGTATCTAGGGTTTGATTGGGATGCGCCAGCCGATACAACAGTGGCTGTCAGCGCTTTCCAAGAAACTATGCATAAGATGGAAAAGTTGCCCGACGGTTTTGTTGTGCACCGACAGGTCAGCAAAATTATGGAAGACCGCCATCGCATGGCAGCCGGTGCAATGCCCGTGAACTGGGGTATGGCCGAAGTTATGGCCTACGCCATGCTGGTTGAAGAGGGCTACCCTGTTAGGCTAACTGGGCAGGACGTAGGGGTTGGCACGTTCTCGCACCGCCATGCTGCCTTGTTTAATCAAAAGGACGGTAAGCGCATTATTCCGCTGAATCTTTTGCGCGAAGACGTCACTTTCGATCTTTACGACTCGCTTCTTTCTGAAGAGGCGGTGCTGGCTTTTGAGTATGGTTACGCCACTACAGCGCCAAATACTCTCGTTGTTTGGGAAGCGCAGTTTGGCGATTTTGCCAACGGCGCTCAGGTTGTGATTGATCAATTTATTAGCTCTGGTGAGACTAAGTGGTCACGTTTATGTGGCCTCACGATGCTGCTTCCTCATGGTATGGAAGGCGCAGGGCCAGAACACTCCTCAGCAAGACTAGAGCGGTTTCTGCAAATGTGCGCGGAGCATAATATGCAAATTTGCGTGCCCTCTACGCCAGCGCAAGTGTTCCATATGCTGCGTCGTCAAGCCATTCGGCCCACACGTAAACCGCTGATTGCTATGACACCCAAGAGTTTGTTGCGACATAAACTTGCTGTTTCTAGTTTAGAAGATCTTTGTGACGGCACCTTCCAAAATGTCATCGGCGAAACCCCTGATCTTGATGTTAAGAAGGTAGATCGTTTGGTTTTATGTAGCGGTAAGGTTTACTACGACCTTATTGAAGCCCGGGAAGAGGCCGGTCTCGAGAATGTAGCTCTGGTTCGTATTGAGCAACTTTATCCATTCCCGCAAAAAGCCTTTGCTGAGGAATTTAGTCGGTATCCGAAGCTGGACCGAGTCGTATGGTGCCAAGAAGAGCCCATGAATCAAGGTGCATGGTATGCGATTCAGCATCACTTGCGCCGAGTTATGAAACGAGATGCGCCTGGATTACCTCTGCAATATGCCGGACGCACTGCGTTTGCGGCCCCTGCAGTAGGCTATGCCAGCGTTCATATAGAACAACAACAAAAATTAGTGCAGTCAGCTTTGGTTGGCGAAACTTCAGATGATGAGGACAGCGGGAAGTAATTATGGAAATCAAAGCACCCACATTTCCGGAATCCATTGCCGACGGCAGTGTAGCTCAGTGGCATCATCAACCTGGCGCATTCGTCGCCAGAGACGATCTGCTGGTAGATATAGAAACAGACAAAGTCGTGATAGAAGTTTATGCGCCTGAAGACGGTGTATTAGAAGCGATTCTTAAGCCCGAAGGCGAAACCGTTCTTTCGGAAGAGGTTATCGCAACCTTTCAGCCAGGCGAGCAAGGTGCCGGCGCTGAACCTGCAGCTGCGGCCACGCAAGATAGTGACGCAGAATCGGGTGATCAATTTGCGAGTCCGGCTGCTAAGAAGATGGCCTCTGAATCGAATATTGATATCAGCGCCATTACCGGTACTGGCCGCGATGGTAGAATCACCAAAGAGGACGTCGCTCAAGCGTTAGCTAAGCCTGTAAATACAGAGAAGGCACCTGCGCCTGCCAGCAGTCCTGCGCCGAGTAGCCCAGCTGCCGCAAGTCCTGTACCTGCTGCAATGGCATCGAGTGAAGATGATGCGCCAGCCGGTGAGCGGGTAGAGCGCCGCGTACCGATGACTCGACTGCGCGCAAGTGTTGCCAAGCGGTTGGTTGAGGCACAGCAAAACGCAGCCATGTTGACCACATTTAACGAGGTCGACATGGGGCCAATTATGACCCTGCGAAAGAAATATCAGGCAGAGTTCCAGGCCGCTCATAACGACACCAGACTTGGTTTTATGTCCTTCTTTGTGCGCGCTGCAACAGAAGCGTTGAAGCGTTTTCCTTCGGTCAATGCCAGCATTGATGGCAGCGACATTGTTTATCACGGCTACTATGACATTGGCGTGGCAGTATCGACAGACAGAGGCTTAGTCGTGCCAGTGGTCAGAGATACTGACGCATTGAGTCTAGCGCAGATTGAAGATCAGATTTCCGCTTATGGCGGCAAGGCTCGAGCCGGTAAGCTTGGCTTAGAAGATATGGCCGGCGGCACATTCACCATTACTAATGGCGGTATTTTCGGTTCTATGATGTCTACGCCTATCCTTAATGCTCCTCAGACAGGTGTGTTGGGCATGCACAATATTCAAGACCGTGCAGTAGTGGTCGATGGCGAAATTGTCATAAGACCTATGATGTACTTGGCGCTATCCTACGATCACCGTCTGATAGACGGTAGAGAAGCGGTGCAGTTCTTGGTGGCGATTAAGGGTATGTTGGAAGACCCAGCACGCATACTTTTGGAGCTTTAATATGAGCGATACTTACGACGTTATAGTTATTGGTGGTGGCCCAGCGGGCTATCACGCTGCAATTCGAGCAGCTCAGCTTGGCATGAAAACCGCTTGCATCAACAAGATGATTAACAAGCATGATCAGCCAGTTCTTGGTGGCACCTGTTTGAACTGGGGTTGTATTCCGTCTAAAGCGTTGTTAGATGCCTCGCATAAGTTGCATGAAGCTCAGCATCAGTTTGCCGATCTAGGTATTAAGGTCTCCTCGGTGAGCGCTGATGTGCCAAAAATGATTGCACGCAAAGATGAAGTTGTCGCTGGATTGACCGGTGGTGTTGCAGCACTATTCAAAGGTAACGGTGTTACTTCATTGGAAGGTTCAGGCCGGTTGTATGGCAACTGTCAGGTTGGTTTTACGCCCCACGGTGGTGAAGAGCAGATGCTTCAGGCCACAAATGTTATTTTGGCGCCCGGCTCAGTGCCGGTGGATATTCCACCAGCGCCTATGACTGGCGATCTAATTGTTGATTCAACGGGTGCGTTAGAATTTACCACTGTGCCCAAGCGCTTAGGTGTTATTGGCGCCGGTGTCATTGGTTTGGAGCTTGGCAGTGTTTGGAACCGTCTAGGTTCTGAAACGGTAGTGCTAGAGGCTATGGACGAATTTTTACCTATGGCTGATAGCCGGGTAAGTCGAGACGCTCTGCGTATCTTCAAGAAGCAAGGTCTAGACATTCGCTTGGGTGCTCGAGTAACGGGTACCGAGGTTAAAGGCTCTGGTAAGAAGAAATTTGTTGCTGTTACCTTTCAAGATAAAGACGGTGAGCATGTTGCAGAATTTGATCGCCTGATCGTTGCTGTTGGGCGACGTCCATATACTGAAGGCTTGCTGGCTCCAGATTCCGGTGTGAATCTAGATGAGCGCGGTTTCCTCTATGTGAACGATTTGTGCGCAACTGATGCGCCGAATGTTTATGCTGTAGGGGATGTTGTGCGTGGTCCTATGTTGGCCCACAAAGGCATGGAAGAGGGCATTATGGTGGCCGAGCGCATAGCGGGTCACAAGCCAATGGTCAATTATGAAACAGTGCCAAGTGTCATTTACACGCATCCAGAAATTGCTTGGGTGGGTAAGACCGAGCAGCAGCTAAAAGCCGATGGCGAAGATTTTAGAGTGGGTATGTTCCCCTTCGTTGCCAATGGACGCGCGCTTGCTGCTAACGACAACGATGGTATGGTCAAAGTCATAGCCGATGCTAAAACTGACCGCATTTTGGGTGTCCACGTATTGGGTGCACAGGCATCTGAGCTGATCGCCCAAGCGGTGATCAGTATGGAGTTCAGTGCCTCTGCGGAAGATCTTGGGCTGATCATGTTTGCTCACCCAACATTATCTGAAGGCATGCATGAAGCGGCGCTAGGTGCTGCAGGTCATGCGATTCATATGATCAATAAACCCAGCCGTGGGAAATAGGACATTTCTCATAGCAAGCGTTGTAGCAGGGCAGCGCATATACGAGGGACATGTCGCTGTGCTGTGAGTAGGGCGAGTAAAGGGACGATAGAGCGTCGCAAGACCTGAGCGTTAGAATGAGTGCAACGAAAGTTGCCGCACACGTTATTTAATATTCACAACGCTCCACGGAGCTAAAACTAAGGGAGGAATACCAGGCCCATGAATTTACATGAGTATCAGGCCAAAGGCCTATTTGCCGAATACGGATTGCCGGTTTCAGAAGGGTATGCAGTGGACACTGCAGACGAAGCAGTTGCCGCCGCAGAAAAAATTGGCGGTAGCCGCTGGGTCGTAAAGGTCCAAGTACACGCTGGTGGACGAGGCAAAGCCGGAGGCGTCAAAGTAGTTGATTCCTTAGACGACATTCGCGCGTTTGCTGATCAGTGGGTAGGTAAAAACCTAGTCACCATTCAGACGGACGAAAACGGTCAGCCAGTAAGTAAAATCTATGTTGAAAGCTGCACGGATATTGAGCGCGAGCTCTATTTGAGCGCTGTAATCGACCGTGGCAGTCGCCGTGTAGTATTTATGGCTTCAACAGAAGGCGGCGTTGAAATTGAGACAGTTGCTGAAGAAACGCCAGAGAAAATACTGCGTGCAACCATAGACCCTCTTGTTGGCGCGCAGCCTTATCAAGGCCGTGAGCTTGCGTTCAAACTGGGTTTAGAGGGAGCGCAGATCAGACAATTCGCTAACCTGTTTATGGGCTTGGCTAAGTTGTTTGAAGAATCCGATTGCTCGTTGTTAGAGATCAATCCTCTCGTAGTAACCACTGACGGCAACATTCATTGTCTAGATGCCAAGATCAATATTGATGGCAACGCGCTGTATCGACAAAGCGCCATTGCAGCGATGAATGATCCCTCTCAGGAAGACGAGCGCGAAGCTCAAGCAGCTGAATACAATCTCAACTATGTTGCTCTAGAAGGCAATATTGGTTGCATGGTTAACGGCGCAGGCCTTGCTATGGGCACAATGGACTTGGTAAAGCTGCACGGCGGCAATCCAGCTAACTTCCTAGATGTAGGCGGCGGTGCAACTAAAGAGGCAGTGTCCGAAGCGTTTAAGATTATTCTCTCAGATAAAGCGGTAAAGGCGGTTTTGATCAACATTTTCGGCGGTATCGTAAGTTGCGCAACCATTGCGGAAGGTATTATTGGCGCGGTGCAAGAGGTGGGCGTTGAAGTACCTGTGGTTGTGCGGTTTGAAGGTAATAACTCCGAGCTGGGCAGAAAAACATTGGCTGATAGTGGGCTGAATATTATTCCTGCAGACTCGTTGGTAGATGCAGCTGAAAAAGCAGTCGCTGCAGCAGGAGGCAAGTCATGAGCATATTGATCAATAAAGATACCAAGGTTATCTGCCAAGGATTTACCGGTTCTCAAGGTACGCTGCACAGTGAGCAAGCTCTGGCATACGGTACTCAATTGGTTGGCGGTGTAACACCGGGCAAAGGCGGCACAACTCATTTGGGTCTGCCTGTGTTTGATACCGTTGCGGACGCAGTGGCCACCACTGGTGCAACGGCTACGGTTATTTACGTGCCAGCGAGTTTCTGTAAAGACTCTATTTTAGAAGCGTTAGATGCAGGCATTGAGCTGATTGTTTGTATTACCGAAGGTATTCCAACGTTAGACATGCTGGCAGTTAAGGCGCGTCTAGAGTTGACCGACGCACGTATGATTGGACCCAACTGCCCAGGTGTGATTACACCGGGTGAGTGCAAAATTGGCATTATGCCAGGCGACATTCACCTGCCTGGTAAGGTAGGTATTGTTTCCCGTTCTGGCACCTTGACCTATGAAGCGGTTAAGCAAACGACTGATCGTGGTTATGGTCAAAGCTCCTGTGTGGGTATTGGCGGTGATCCAATTCCTGGTAGCCACTTTATCGACATCCTCAAGTTGTTTGAGGCGGACGAAAAGACTGAAGCCATAGTCATGGTAGGTGAAATTGGTGGCAACGCTGAAGAGGAAGCCGCGGCCTTTATTAAGGCGCATGTCACTAAGCCAGTTGTCAGCTACATCGCAGGCGTTACAGCGCCTCCCGGTAAGCGCATGGGCCATGCCGGTGCAATTATCGCGGGTGGTAAAGGTACGGCGGACGACAAGTTTGCTGCGCTGTCTGATGCGGGTGTCCGTACCGTACGCAGCTTGGCAGAAATTGGCGACGCACTGGCCGATGTAACCGGCTGGAGCTAGGCTTAAAGCATAGCTTTAAACGCAACGCTAAATAGAAGACGCCTTGATTCAAGTTTCCTTGAGTCGGGGCGTTTTTGCTTCTGGCCTTGCAATCTCAAGCAACCTCAAAGCTCGCGAAGGCTTACACTGCTCTTTAGCTTAAGACGTCGGGCTAGATAATTTCGTTCGATCACCTATAGATGTCGTCGCCGCCGCTGTGATCCACAAAAAAATCGGCTATTTAGCACGCCTTGCCGTTGATTTTGCATCAGCCAACCCCATATTTGTGCGCAACTGCAACGATCACAAGATGGCAAGGAAACCAAATGAGCGAAGCACAAAGCGAAACCCTAAATTTTCAAACCGAAGCGAAACAACTGCTTCAGTTAATGATTCACTCTCTTTATTCAAATCGCGAAATCTTTCTCCGCGAATTGATCTCGAACGCCTCTGATGCCATCGACAAGTTACGCTTCTTGTCCATTGAAGATCAGAGCTTGTTGGGCGACGACAGCGAATTTCATATCGATATCTCATTTGATGCCGACGCTAAAACGCTGACCATTTTCGATAATGGCATTGGCATGAACCGTGATGAGGTGATCGCTCACCTTGGCACCATCGCCAAATCAGGAACCGCCGAGTTCTTGTCGAATTTAACGGGTGACCAAAAATCTGACTCTCAGTTGATTGGGCAGTTTGGTGTGGGCTTCTACAGCGCCTTCATGGTGGCTGACAAAGTGGAAGTGTGTACGCTCAGCGCCCAAGGCGGCGACGGCGTGCGCTGGCAGTCCACTGGCGAAGACGCCTACAGTCTAGAAGTAGTTGAGGGTCTGGCGCGAGGTACCCAAGTGATCTTGCACCTGAAAGAAGACGCTTTAGATTTTGCCGAAGACTTTCGGTTGCGCAATATTGTAGTCAGATACTCGGACCATATTGGTGTGCCTGTGCGTATGCTCAGTCAGCCTGCGCCAGCAGAAGAGGGCGAGGAAGCACCTGCAGCGGAATTTGAGGCAGTTAACTCAGCCCAAGCGTTATGGACCCGTTCGCGCTCAGAAGTAGAAGACGCCGAGTACCAGGAATTCTATAAACACATATCTCACGATTTTGAGGAGCCGCTGGCTTGGAGTCATAACCGCGTTGAAGGCAAGTTTGAGTACACGAGCTTGGTTTATGTGCCTAAACGTGCGCCCTTTGATTTATATAACCGTGAAGTACCCAAAGGCCTCAAACTCTACGTTCAGCGCGTCTTTATAATGGATGACGCCGAGCAGTTTTTGCCCCTGTATCTGCGTTTTGTGAAGGGTGTCATTGACTCAAATGACCTGCCGTTGAACGTGTCCCGAGAGATTTTGCAGCAAGATGATCGGGTGACGTCCATTCGCAACGCGGTGACCAAACGTGTGTTGTCGATGCTCGAAGACATGGCCAAGAAAGACCCTGAACAGTACCAACTGTTTTGGGATGAGTTTGGTGAAGTGCTTAAAGAGGGTGCTGGCGAAGACTTTGCCAATAGAGCTGCGCTGACCAAGTTGCTGCGCTTTGCCTCAACCCATGAAAGTGCAGAAAGCGGTAAAAAAGTGGTCGGTTTAGAGCAATATCTTGAGCGCAAGGTAGAAGGCCAAGATACGATTTATTACATCTGTGCAGAAGCCTATGAGACCGCCAGTCGCAGCCCACACCTTGAGATATTCAAGGAACGTGGGGTAGAAGTATTGGTGTTATTCGATCGAATTGATGAATGGCTAATGTCTTCGTTAACGGATTACGAAGGCACTAAGTTTGTCGATGTTATGCGCGGTGACGTAACACTGCCCGGTGAAGAGGCTGCGAAAGACGGCGACGATGAAGCTAAAGATAAGGACGAAGACGAGCACCCATTAGTTGAGCGCATTGCCGCAGTGGTGGGTGAGAAAGTCAAAGGCGTCCGACCGTCCAAGCGCCTCACCGGATCTCCCGCCTGTTTGGTGCTGTCCGAAGACGCTATGGGCATTCAGATGCGCCGCATTATGGAAGCCAGTGGCCAGAGTATGCCTGAGAGCAAGCCCTTCTTTGAGTTTAACCCAAACCACCCTTTGGTTGAGCGCCTAGAGAACGAAGTCGACGAAGACCGCTTTGCTGAGCTAGTAGGCGTGCTATTTGACCAAGCCAGCTTGGCAGAAGGCGGGTCTCTGCAAGACCCAGCAGGCTATGTGGAGCGTCTAAACAGACTGTTGCTAGAACTGCTTTAGAGCGCATTCGTCTAGTGCGCTGAAACTAGGGTCAACCTGCATTGTACCAATATTAAAGTAGGTTGGCCGCAGCGCCGTACGTTTAGCCTTCCCCTCGCCTCGTGGCAAGTCCTTAAAGTCGAGGCTTTTGAAGAGCGGTCAGGTCAATTCCTAGATCTTTTTAAGGTGGGATTTTGGATCCAAGTCAGGTGGCCGGTGATGCATCTAAATCCCAATGCACGGTGATAGCCGCTATCTATACAAGGGATTTGTATGGACAATATGCAACTTATTCAAACGCTCAGAGAGCCGGAGAAAATCATGCAAATAGCGATCATCGGGGGCGGTAATTTCGGCACAGCGGTTGCCAACATCGTAGCTCGCAATGGGCACAAAACGCACTTGTGGATGCGCGATGCGGAGCAGGTTCAAGACACCCTCTCGCATCGTGAAAACCGGCGCTATCTACCAGGTCATAAGCTGCATGACATGATTCATCCAACGGGTGATTTGGCGCTCGCTGCGCAGGCCTCGTCGCTGATCTTTGTCGCGGTGCCCAGCCATAGTTTTAAGCAGGTGTGCGAGCAAATAGCGCCGCATATTCAACCTTCAGACATTTTAATCAGCGCGACCAAAGGGATTTATGCGGATGGCTTCCGCCTCATGAGTCAACTGCTTGAGGAATACACTCCAAGTACTCGGGTA